>Ga0214170_1000510_pt1 | contig 13556 bp, 16 predicted proteins | sample TroBogEpilimnion_2_FD_153008 | JGI IMG/M metagenome (GOLD analysis project Ga0214170, IMG submission 153008) | Freshwater microbial communities from Trout Bog Lake, WI - 27JUN2007 epilimnion | ecosystem: Environmental > Aquatic > Freshwater > Lake > Epilimnion/Euphotic zone | place: Trout Bog... | reverse complement strand
CTTTTTCATACTTTGCGCAGGCATAGTTAAAAAAGTCGTAGCAGGGGAATTCTCCGGGTTCACGGTCTACAAGTTTAGTGCTGTGATGTTCGCGGCGAAGTTCTTTTGCTTCGCAAGCATCGCCAGCAATAATCAAAACTTCGCCCCCAGGTAAGTCCAAGTACCCGGAAACATCTAAATGGAGATCTGAGATTAGTGTGATTTTCATATTTTAATTATACTGTCTTTTAATGGTTTTGTCAATCTCTATATCAATAAATACTCGCATAATGATTAAACCAAAAACACAAGATGCAATAGCCGCAAGTTTGGAAAAACTCAAAACTGAAGGCAACTACAGGGTATTTACGGATATACTACGCCAAAAGGGAGACTTCCCAAAGGCTATTTGGTATGGGCGTTATAATATCAAACAGATCACCAACTGGTGCTCAAATGACTATTTGGGCATGGGCCAGCATAAGGTAGTATTGGATGCGATGCATACGGTACTAGATACAGCAGGTGCCGGATCGGGCGGTACCCGTAACATCAGCGGAACAACACACTATCATGTAGCATTAGAAAATGAACTTGCTAAACTACACGATAAAACAAGTGCTCTTACCTTTACCAGCGGATATGTTGCTAACCAAAGTACATTAAGTGTGCTAGGTAAGATACTACCAAACGTACATTATATTAGCGATGAGTTTAATCACAACTCAATGATTGTAGGTATTAAGTCGAGCAAGGCTCCTTATACAGTTTGGAAACACAATGACTTAGAACATCTTAAAGAAATACTACAAGGATTAGACGATAAGTGTCAGCCTATTATTGCTATGGAAGGTGTGTATTCTATGGACGGTGACAAAGGACGTATTGCCGAAGTTGCTGACCTAGCTCGTAAATATGGTGCCATAGTTTATGTCGACGAAGTCCACGCGGTTGGCCTTTACGGCAACCGCGGAGCTGGGGTCGCAGAGGAACAGAAGTGTGTAGATGGTGTAGATATTATTCAAGGCACTTTAGCAAAAGGATTTGGTGTAATGGGCGGTTATATTGCCAGCGGTCGAGATCTAATTGACATGGTACGTTCATACGCTCAAGGGCTAATTTTTTCTACATCAATGAGTCCTGTGTTGTGCGCAGGCGCATTGGCAAGTGTAAAGTATGTACAGGATCATCCTGAGCTACGTACTAAGATACAAGAAGTAGCACATGCCACGAGAGAGCATCTCAAAGCGGCTTGCATGGAAGTTAATCCATTAAGCGAAGGCGGGCATATTGTACCTGTTATGGTACGTGACGCTAAAAAATGTAAAGCAATTAGCGATTACTTACTGGAACAATATGGAATTTACCTTCAACCAATTAATGCGCCAACAGTAGCATGGGGTACTGAAAGATTAAGAGCATGCCCTACTCCTAATCATACAGAAGCAGATATATATCTGTTGGCTGAAGCACTAAAAGATGCGTTTGATAAACATAAATAAAAGTGCCAGTCGCGATACGCCAATATCCACTGACTCTAACAGTTTACAAGGAACTATCAGCAGATGTATTTACAAAACAAATATACTCGTATCTATTTTATGATAATAGATAGAGCAAAGTCAAGAATACTAGATTCTTACACAGAATCTCATCATATTATTCCAAAAAGTTTGGGTGGAACTAACGATAAAAATAATCTAGTAAATTTAACTGCTAGAGAACATTTTATTTGCCACCTACTATTGCCTAAAATGACTACTAGTGAATCTAAACGTAAAATGAGTTTTGCGTTATGGGCATTAACTAAAATGAATAAAACTGGTAATAGATATATAGTTAACAGTAGGATGTTCAAATTAGTAAGAGAACAATATGTGAACGCTTTATCTGGGCATTTAGTTTCAGAAGAAACTAAAGAAAAAATAAGGATAGCCAGAGCTAGCCAAATTACCACAGAAGAAACGAAGAAGAAAATGTCTTTAGCAAGAACAGGTAAAAAGCAAACTGAAAAACAAAAACTTTCAGTTAGTACAGCTCTAAAGGGAAAATCTAGAAGCCCGGAAACTGTCCAAAAGATAAAAGAAGCCAGATCAAAACAGGTAATTACTACAGTACAGATTACTTGTCCGCATTGTGGCAAGACTGGAGGCAATCGTATAATGCCTCGTTATCATTTCAAAAATTGTAAGGAGGCATTCAGTGTCATTAGCAATCAAAATTAAAAAAGCATTATGGTTCACAGCAGGTATACTATTTTTAGGAGTAGCATACCTAGGAACCTTTGTACCGGGACTACCTTGGTCAACACCTGCGTTATTAGCCGCATGGTGTTTTAGTAAGAGCAGTGAAAAGTTCCACAACTATATGTTAAATCATAAACTGTTTGGACCAGTTATTCGTAATTGGAGTGAAGGTCGTGTGTTTCCAACTATTGCCAAATGGTTGATGTTTGCCAGTATGGATTTTAGTTTGATCCTAATCTATTGGCGTACAGGCAATTGGAAACTGTGCTTGGGACTAGGTATATTCTTTGCTCTTATTATATTGTGGGCAAGTCGTTTGCCCGGTAGTAGAGCAGAAGCAGAGCGCCGTAAAGCCGCTGGAGAAAAATTGGGCTGGTTTAAGTAATCAGCATTTCCAAATATAAATCTTGTCCTGCTTCTTCTTGCCTTTTTTAAGAGCATCAACTTTTTGACCCATTTGCTGTAGTAAGTCTTCTTCGTCATCGCAAGGTGTAAGTCCAAACTTTACAGCATCGTCATACATTTTGGGGGATATGTTAAAACAAACATGTCCTCCTTTTTTAATGTTGTCTACACACTTTTGCCAAAGCGGAATAAAGAAGCCTCGATAAAATGCTTCATCACTAGACCACTCTTTCATGTGTTCATAAATTTCTAAGTTGACATAGGGCGGGCTTGTTAGTACAAAGTCATAATCAATTTTGCTAAAGTCTACATCTAAACAACTTTGCCAAATCATTTGTAACTTGCCTGTTTTAACTTCAAACAAATCGTTATCAAAACCTGTTTGCTCATTTAAGAAATTAATCATATCAGTGTACGCAGGAATCATTTCTACGTTAGTATCGATACCAGTATAGTTAATTCCTAATGCCCAAGCACCTAGCATACGTCCGCCCCATCCTGCTGTAGGATCTAGCACACTTTTTGCTTTATACTTCTTATATAGATATTTGGCAGTAGTTGATTTAAACATTACAACACTACCTAGATTAATACGAAAGCATTCAAAGATATTACCAGCGGCAGTACGTCCGCCTCTGTTGCGTTGACGTGTGCTGTCTACAAGTTTAGCCCAAGCGTCTTTATCTGCGTACAAGTCATAAATTGTCTTTCCATCCTTTCTGCGGCACTTCAGCAAATTCTTAAATTGATAATGATATAAGAATGGATTGCCATAGAAACAATTTTCGTTTGAACTTGCGTCAAACTTTTTAAGATTATCCAAGTCGCGAATAAGCTCTTTGGTTGTAATCAGTTTGTGGGTTTCTATATCTGTAATTGTTACAGAATCTAAGTGTGCGTTGATGGGTTTTAATGTCATTGCTTTGCGAATTCTAATGCTTTCTTTTCACACTCTGCTCTATCAGCGTGTGTAAAGTAATTAGTCTTTTCATTGCCGCCACCTTGAAAATGTTGTTTACGTGACTTCTGGTGCCAGCCTCGACTAAACTTATCAACTGCCTTCATTTTATTTTGATATTCTTTAACAATTTTGGCAATGACAGCCTCTTGCTCATCCATTAAAGCCTGAGCTTCTGGACTAATAACATCACGGCCCATAAAGATAGTTGTTGCGTTTTGGATACCAGAGGACAGAATATAAATTGTATCTGGCTTAGGAACATTGTCGTTCCACATAGGACTTTGCCCATTCTTACCACTCTTACATTCTAAAGCAACAAATCTGTCATTGTCATCCTTAACCAGGATATCCGGAAAACCTTGTGAACCTGCGGGCTGTAAAATAAATGTTCCAGTTGGCAAGCCTTTTGTTGCCTTACGAAGTTCAGTGTCATCTCCGGTTTCTGCCCATTTACGCAACAGTCCTTTTTTCAATTTTGGATATGCTGTCTTCTGTACTTCAACAAATCCTGCTTCTCGGATTTTAACAGCGACAGCATCTTCATGCCCATATACTGCTCCGCCCGAACGTGCGTTTTCGTTTTTAAAATAAGGCATTGCCAAGATGCTAGTTAAGGCAGAGTGTAATTTTGTAGTCATAGATATATTATATAGTCTTTTGAATTTAAAGTCAATAAAAAAGGACCTTTTGGTCCAATTATATCCGACGTTTTTTCCAACTGTAATCTACTCCATCTGGACAAACACCATTTTCGATGCTGTCTACTCCAAATTTTCCAACTATCTCAAATTCGCCACCTGTTATAGTAACAAACTCTGCTAAAGTCTTTGCCCAATCAAGAGCTGGAGTTAGGTTATCAAATTGTTTTTCGCCGTCTTTCCAAACGACTTTATACATAATACTCCTAATAAAAAGATAGGGCCCTAAGGCCCTATCATCAAACAATCACGCTGTAGCGTGGGCTGTTTAGAGTTGCCATCATCACTGATGTTGGGTCCAACTCTTCTGCCTTCAAGATTGAAGTCATGATGCTTGGGCTGAACCCTGACACCAACGCAACTCCACTCTTGTCGTGTTTAACTGGAACATTACCAGCACGAGCGTTTAGGTTCCAGAACACGATGTTAGGAACTTCGTATCCTGCTTCCTTGTACTTACGTTCGATCATACCCATTGCTGAGTCATCGTGACGAGCACAGTGATTGAACTCCATGTCGCTCATAACAAGAACATACTTAGGCATGTCACTTGCGTTCACACCGCCCTTCACTGCGTACTTTAGAATTGCTTCAAAAGCCGCATGTAGGTTAGTACTCATACCCCAGTCAGAACGTTCCAATTGGTTCAACTTGTCTAGTAGGTTACCCTTCAAGACTTGCAACTTTGGAGTGTCGCTAAATGTTAGGAACATGTCCTTGAATGGACCAGTGTTCTTGTCTGCCAAGTACAAGCCAAGGCTTACAGAAACATCCATACATGTCAAGTTAGCGTTACCGCCAACTGGAGAAGACATAGAACCAGAAACGTCAACGATTGGCAATACCAATTCGTCTCCGATGTAGTTAGGCAACGCATCCCATTGGGCTTGGATCACCTTGTCATCACCACCGAAACGGCGAGACTTGATTACATCGTATGGGTAAACTGCTGTAGCATTTACCTTAGCGTCACCAGTAGCCAACTTAGCCTTGTAGGCTTCGTATCCTGCTGGATCGTGCTTCTTGAAAGCCTTTTGGTAACGAGCCGCCGCCAATGAAGGCACGTGGCTGTAGTTGATGTCATCCCATGTGTTTGAGCACATGTTTTGTTCAACAACCTTAGTTAGGTTTACCAAACTCTTACGGTAGAACTTTGGGCTCATACCGAAGAAGTTACGGATTTCAACTGCCAAAGGACCTTGACGTGGCATCCACTTAGCCGCTAGGCCATTGCGTTCACGTAGAGCATCACCGATTAGGGTAAATGCCTTGTCCTTGATTGGCTTAGTCTTGAAGATCAACAAGTCATCCCAACGACCGAATTCTGCCAGGTGTGGCAAAAGACGTGCTAGAACTTCTGGATAGTTCTTTTCAAGACTTAGCAAGATTGTACGAACTACATCACGTTCGCCGGCACCGCCACGAACATCACGTGCCCACATCAATAGACGTAGAGCCAAAGTTTCGTCTTGCTTCAGCGCCTTAGTAAAGGCAACTGATAGATCCTTACCACGGCTTGCGCCGATAGTGAAGAATAGGTCGACAAGAGCAGACTTGCTCGAATCGAATGTCTTCATACCGTTAGCGGTACGAGTTTCCAGTTGAATATTTTCAACTGCTTGAACAAATGCGTTCATTTTCTTTCCTTTCAGGTTAATACCCTTTCGGGCGGTTTCATTATAAGCGAAAAATGATTGCTGAACTTAACCTTATTAAATTCAAACAGGATAGTTTTCTACTTTTTGTTTTGAGTGAGAAATCGAAACTCACAATGGAAGAGCTACTCCGAAGAGTGGTCCGACCTTCATAGTATGAAAATTGCTGAACCTATCCTAAATTTCTTACTTGCTATGCTACTATTGTAGCCTCTTTTACTTACCTTGTCAACAAATTTTGGAGAACAAATTTGAATTAATTTTGAACTGCTACAGTTCTGTAACAATTACAGCTGGCATCCAAAAGAGCTTCCCAGTGGAATCCTGGAGGTGCTTGTGGAGGAACAACTTGTGGCGCTGGATACACAGGCTGTGGCTGTACAACAACAACGTTTGGTTGTGCCGGACGAGCAATTTCGTACCCAATTACACCACCAACTACTGCTGGTACTACCCAACCAAAACCAGGACGGTAAACATAGTGTCCGCCTCCATGATGCCAGGGCTCAGCTTGAGAAATAGCACAAGTACCTAAACCTGCACATAGTAAAAAAGTAGTAATAAGTTTACGCATAATATAATCTCCTATGATTATTTAACGCCTGTGGCCCCAATTTCGTTTACATTAGAAGGAATTTCTGGGGGATTAAATGCCTTCCAACTGTCCGGAGTGAACATTTTAACTGGTTTCCAATACTTGTGAATAATGTTGTTAATTACTACAACAGTAACCACAAATACAATAAACGCTAATCCTGTTAAAATACTTCCTGCTAAAATTTCTGCAGCTACATCTACATCCATATTTTACCTCGGTTTAATCTTAAGTTTGGCGTAGATGTTTTGAACACCTACGGACTGTCGGATTGCGTCCTGTAACGCATCATGCTTGCTAGCCTGCGGCATGTCAGGATCCCAACCCAGATCGAAAATTGTTCTAGTATCTCGAATTTGCCAGAATTGCCATGGTACTGGTTTTTCTAACTGTCGATAAATGTTTTCTAGAATTACAATATCAAAAATACTACCGTGTGCCCAAACAGCATCGCAACCCCACGCAAATTTGTGGAATTGATCGATTGCGTCTTTTAAAGGTACACGATCATCTGGGCTGAACGCTTCTTCCATTACTTTAGGATCTTGCTTTGCCCACCAATCCAATGTGTTTGGATCGATCTCCCGTCCTAACTTGTCTTGATCATCTAAATCAAAACGAATATACATTTTATCACTATAGCCGTTGCCATAGGGATTGAAATGTACTGCTCCTAGTGTTAGGACTACTGCCTCTGGTGAAACTGCCATGGTCTCTAAATCGACCATTAGGTGCTTTGCCATTAATGTAACTTTCTGTTGTCTTCGTTGATTTCTTCTTCAACGAGGGATTGAATAATCTTCTCAGCCATCTCTGGATCTGTTTCCATCAACTCATCAATATTGAGTGGTTGTGACATTTCCTTAAATTCACCGCTTTCAAAAATGCGCTGAATTTCAGCGATCATTTCATCAAGTTCTTCTTGGGTACCTTCGAACTGATCAAATGCTCCGGGAGCAAACTCAATTCGAACCTTACCGGTTTCGTCTTCTTCAAGAGTAGCTAGTCCTTCGATTTTTTTTGGCATATCTTCTTTCTTGTTTGTCATGTTATAATTATAGCATCACAACAGATAAAAGTCAATAACTCCAAGGTCTTTTATATCCAGATTTTGCCAATTCTGCCATTTCGGCTAAAAACTTATCATGAGTCATCATTGGAATGATATTTTTTTGGAGTTTGATTTCGTGTTCTTCTTTTTGGCGATTGAAAATTGGACCACGCTTGCCTTGAGTAAAGGTATCTAGTAACTGTTGGGCAACATCCGGTTTCCAAATCTTAATTCCGCATCCTACAATGTACCAATAATGAGTAGGAATTAATGATTGTATCTTCCCAAAGATACCTCTATTCGGAACTGTGTATTCTGCGGTGTCTGCTAGTTCTTGTACAATTGGTAAAAGCTCATTGTTCTTTTTAAAGTCTCTCCAAAATGGAGTATCTGTGCGTTTGGTAAGATAATGAAATTGGATAAACTCCATGAAAGATTTATTAAGATTGTTTATCATTCGGTTGTACTTTTCAATAACTCTAGTATCACCTAATGTAATGTATGTAATGCGTTCAACAAAATAACGCAGAGCTACTACCGTACTAAAAATTGCTGTACCTTCTAAAGGCTCAATAAACCCGCCGGCTAATCCCAGGGCAATACAATTATTAACCCACAAGTCTTTGTATGAGCCAGGTTCAAATCTAAAAGTTTGTGGGCTCACAGTTTCGTAACCCATATACTCGTCGATTTCCTGTTTAGCTTGATCTTCACTAATCATATCGCCGTCAAATACGTATCCATACCCGTATCTATCTTGGATGGGTGTTTTCCACATCCATCCGTACTTCATAGCAATGGCTTCTGTAAAACAACGAACGTTCTTACCGCTGTGTGGTTCAAAGAAAGGAATAGCCTTGCTTACAGGTAAATGCTTTTTATAAGACATCCATTCGGACTTGTAAAAATTACCTATAATAAGTCTACGGAAACCCGAGCAATCAAATACAAAATCGCAAGGTAACCGAGTTCCGTCTTTTAATATAATCTGTGTTAGATCATTCTTATCATTAGTTTCAAAACTAGTAACAATAGCATCTATGTAGTGTACGCCACGCTTAATAGCAAGATCCTTAAAGAACTTAGCGGCAAGGTTAGCATCGATGTGCATTCCGATTTCGGTAGCAGGAGTTTGATTAACTGCTACAAAAGGCACCTTACCTTTTTTAGTTAGATATGTTGCTAGATGTAGATCATCTAGATTCTTTTCTTTGGCAATGTATTCTAACTCAAATAGCGAACGTCCTGTGTGCATATCTCCCATCATGTGATAGCCATAATAGTTTTGCGCTACAGGGCTTCTATAACTTGTACCATCGCCATTCCAGTTAGTAAACAGTCCTTCGTTTTTAATTGTGGCCTTACACGATGTTATAAAGTCATGTGTGCTAATTTCCATTTCACTTAGATAATCAAACATGTCCGGAGCAACAGTTTCTCCTGCTCCTAGAATGCCGTATTCACTGCTGGCAATAACTGTTATGTTTGTTTCTGGAAAATAGTTACGTAAGTATAATGCAGCCATCCACCCCGCAGATCCGCCCCCTACAATTACAAATTTGAAATCTTTATCTAGCTGTCTCATGGGCGAACCTTATTAATTCATTATGATCTATCAGGGTATTTACAACATTGTTTAGTCGACTAAAATAATTCTTTTTCTCTTGTTTGTATAGATCAAGTCTGTGCCCTTGGGCAAGAGATTTAAACATAGCATCAGCGTGTTCCGGCTTAGTATGCTTTAATCCTGTAGCGATGTAATTCCAGTTCTCTGGTTTCCACCAATCATGGAAGTTACGATAGAAAAGTTGATTTGGAATGCTATGTTCTAGTTCCTCAATCATCTTTTTATTAAGCGGTGTTAATTCGTTCTTAGTTTGGAAGTCACGCCAGAACGGAGTATCATTACGTTTGGTAATATAATGCCATTGTAAAAATTCTACAACTGACCAATTGCCCATTACAATTTCTTTATTGTACTTGTCTATAGCATTTTGATCTCTATGTGTAATACCTTGTGTGTAGTTTAAGAAATACCATAAGGAATTAATATTAGTCCACATTGATGTTGCTTCGAGCGGTTCCATGAATCCAGAACTCAATCCAAACGCACAACAATTTTTAATCCATGTTTCTTCGTATGATCCTGCGTTAAAGGAAATTACTCTATTAGGAGTAATAGGATGCCCTAACATTTCCTCTACTTCTTTCTGTGCTTCTTCTGCTGTAATGTAATCGCTGTCGTATGCGTAGCCCGCACCATAACGCCCTTGTACAGGTATCTTCCACATCCATCCATACTTCATGCCTATGCCGTGTGTATACGGAGGCATACTTTCGCCTTCTTTCATTTCAAGGAAGAATGGTATTGCTTGTTTAACTGGCAAGTATTTTTCGTAACTGTTCCATTTGGCTTTATAGAACTTACCTATAATAAGTCTATGGAAACCAGAGCAGTCAAATACAAAGTCGCATTTTACAGGAGGTAATTTTTCTAACTCTAACTGTGTAATGTAACCTTCTTCATCTGTAACAATGTTTACAATTTTATCATCGATTAATTTGATGTTGCGTGTTAGTGCGACACGTTGTAAGTATTCTGCCATTAACTTTGCGTTAAAGTGTAAGGCTACTTTAGACACTTCACGTACACCTGTAGGGTCACGTGGATCTTTTACAAAGGTAGCTTTATGTGCGTCGGATGCTAGGGCAGATAATGTTGCTTCGTCTAAATTATTACCTTTGGCAATAATTTCTAAATCAATTAGACTAACTCCAGAATTGATATCACCTATCTTTGAATGATCAAAATGCCCTTGATCAAACGGATGAAAATAACTCTCACCGTCTCCATTCCAGTTGGTAAATCTAATTCCGTTTTTGATTGTTGAACCAGTATGCTTGAGAAGTCGTAGAACATCTAATCCCACATTTTCCATCATCTGTACTGTGTGGGGTGTTGCTCCTTCTCCCACTCCGACAATACCAATTTCACTGCTTGCTACTACAGTAACATCTGCGTCGGGGTAATATTGTCTAATGTAAAGTGCGCTAGTCCATCCAGAAGTCCCGCCACCTACTATGACAAACTTAAAGTTCCGGTCTATCTTTTTCATTAATAGAGCTTTTTAGGTAATGACTGATCTCTTATTTGTTTGCGTAAACGTGCTTTAGCGGCGCCTTTTTTGCGCTTTCGTTTTGTAGTTGGTTTTTCAAAAAACATCTTAGCACGTACATCTTCTAAGAGCCCGCTGTCGTCGACTTTGTTCTTTAATTTACGAAGTGCTTGGCCTACGTTGCCATCTTTAACTTCTACACTAAGTCCTCTAACGAGCGGTTTATTATACGGTTTTGACATTATTCTTCTTTTCAAATATTAATTCTGCAGGTTCTCCATTCACTGCTTTACTACTTATTACAATTTTCGATAAACCACGCTGTTTAAGATCTACCGCATCAAATTGATACTGTAAAAGTGTCTTTTCTACAATATTTTTAAGTCCGCGAGCATTGGTTTTAAGCTCTTTACTCTTTTCAGCAATAGTAACTAACGCATCATCAGTAAATTCTAAATCAATCCCATCTAGTTGGAATAGATATTGATACTGAGATATTAGATTATTTTTAGTATCTTTAAGAATTTTAATTAATTGCTCGTTGTTCAATTCGTCAACGTTTGTAATTAAACCAAAGCGTCCTACAAACTCAGGAATTAATCCAAAGCTAATAAGGTCCTTTGTACTAATTTCTGGGAACCAATTTTTAGTATCATCTGGACTAGATACTTTACTGTGGAATCCAATACTATTTGGTTCGTTACGTTTAGAAATAATTTTATCCAACCCAACAAAGGCACCACCGCAAATAAACAAGATACCTCGTGTATCTACTTCAATCATATCACCCTTAGGATGTTTGCGTTTGTCCCCCGCTGGCACTCGAACAATCGAACCTTCAATCATTTTAAGTAGAGCCTGTTGTACACCTTCGCCACTAACATCTCGAGTAATACTGGTACTCTCGCCTTTACGTGAGATTTTATCAATTTCATCAATATACACAATGCCACGCTGGGCCTTTTCAACATCGCCGTCGCAAGAGTTAAGTAAACGAGTTAATACCGATTCAACATCATCACCTACATATCCTGCTTCAGTTAATCCGGTGGCATCGCATATGGCAAATGGAATATCTAAATATTCTGCTAGCTTTCGAGCAAGATAAGTCTTACCGCATCCAGTAGGACCTAACATTAATACGTTAGTCTTTTCTAACTCGATGTCTCTACTGGGATTATTAATACGCTTGAAGTGTTGACATACAGCCACACTTAAACTAATCTTGGCCTGATCCTGTCCAATAACAAATTGATCAAGATATTCTTTAATCTTACTAGGATTAAAATGTTTTTTAGTTTCGTCGGTTGGAAACTTTTTAACTTTGTCATCATTAAGGATGTCAACGCATAAGTCAACACACTCATTACAGATACTTGTATCATGCCCGTGGCCACCTACAATAAGTTTTTCAACTTCCTCTTTTGACTTGCCGCAGAACGCACAAGATGGGGTATCACTTTTCATTTATTACCTTTCTAAGGAACTCGTCCACTGAATTGATGTATTTTTGATTAATGTGGGAAAACAATGATAACAGATTTTTATCTGATGTAGTAAACCATACATTAGGTTTTGAACAGATATAACTTGCCAGGAGATGCCCTATATCACTATAGTTATCTAAATTGAGATAAACATGATCAGCTCTTGCGACTGCGTGAAACAGCCATTGTATATCAGGTTCTCCTTGATAAAAATAAATGTTAAGATCAAATTCTTTTTGGCATTCACCTAACCATTGGCTAAGATCATTTTGTTCTTTATCTGATAAATCTATAACAAGAATACTTTTATTAGAATTCTCAAATGTATCAGGTGGTGTGACTAATGTGACTCTGTTTGGCATTAATTACCTTGTTGATTTTTACGGGCTGTTTCTTGATATTCAGCGTTAGTGATTTCTTTCCACTTTGTGTCTGCTTCAATCTGTTCTTCATTTTGGACATAAGAAGAGTTGTGTCTATCAACAGCATCTTTAGCATTACGACTGCTAGGATCAAATGCCTTATGATGATATCTGTGATCTCCGACCTGGACATATTCTTCACTAACAACTTGTGCTGGGATTACCTGTTTTCCAGCAGAGTCCTCAACGACTACACCTTCTTCGGTATGTGTAATTACAGGAGGTGCTTTTGGCTCAGGAAAGTCTTCTTCACCGCTATCTTCCTCGAGTATCTTATATTCCACAGGAGGTGTAACAGCCTTTTCGGCCGCGGCTAACAATCTATTCCATTCTTCAATTTCTTCTGGTGTTTCATTTTCTATGGATGTGTTTGGCACTTCAAAACTAGGACCTGTTTGAATCCATTCTCCGCCAGGAGTACGGACACCTTCAAAATCTATTTTTGGTTCTGGGATTTTTGCTTCTTCTAAAGGAGCAGGTTCTAAATCCGCGTCTTCTTCAAAGTGTAATTCTTCAGGTGTTGGCTTTTCACCGACAAACGTATCTAATTCGGCAATAGTAGTAGATTCTTCATCATCACGAATATGTTGGAAACTGTATTGGCTTGCCAACAACAATACTAGAGCTAAAGGATCTAGCACAATAACAATTAATACTGTTACCCAGATAACTGCTTTTTCTAAAAGTGATGAGTCTGGATTCGCCCCGTAGATGAGGGCCGCGATATACTTAATAGGGCCAACTTCGGCTTCGACCTTACGATTCTCTGCACGTATTGGAGCCGCTTCGTCGTTAAGACTAGCAATAAGCCTCTGTTGGGTTTCAATATCTTTGGCAAGCGAAGCCCTGTCTTTCTGCTGACTCTTACGTACAGCGTTGGCCTTGTCGGCACCTTTTTCATCTGTTGAGCGACCCATGATCTGGTCCACCGCTTCATCCAT
>Ga0214170_1000509_pt1 | contig 13557 bp, 14 predicted proteins | sample TroBogEpilimnion_2_FD_153008 | JGI IMG/M metagenome (GOLD analysis project Ga0214170, IMG submission 153008) | Freshwater microbial communities from Trout Bog Lake, WI - 27JUN2007 epilimnion | ecosystem: Environmental > Aquatic > Freshwater > Lake > Epilimnion/Euphotic zone | place: Trout Bog... | reverse complement strand
TCCTCTCGTCCACTCCTTACCACATGTATTATTCATACATTTTGGAGTATTTTCACTCAAAATATACCGTTTCATACACGCTCTACACGTTTCAAATTGACAATACGGGCATGTAACTTTCGCACGAGTGCTACGGTTAAACTTTTCAACGCAGATACAACATTCAGTTTGGTCCATTTTTATAATAATTATATATATGTTTATGCTATTTTCTACATCTCCATAAAAAAAATCAATTTTGCTGGTCTCTAATTATGAACCGCGAAACCAATTAACTATTTTATATATTCAAAATTCAATATAAAAAAATTATTATAATATAATAATAAGGACCATGTTTCGTGAAAATGCTACTAAACCATTAGAAGATTCATTACCAGAGAGTTTAATAAAACAATATAATGTTAAAAACACATACGGACACGTTCCAGATTTTAGTTTTGTGAATGATGTATATCGCGAAATGATTATCAACGCATATATAACCATAAACAGAATTGACGCTTGGGAATGGTTGAAAAATTTTGAACCAAATCCAGAGGAAGGTTTTATGTTTAGTACGGACATAACCGCTAAAAAAATTATGAAGCAAATAGCAGTTGATTTTGACGATCACGATATAGGTAGTTTAGCAAGAACTATGAGAACATTAGAATTAATTGCCAAATATGGTTTCAAAAAGTTTCACGAGTTTTATTTCAGTGAATTACCACCCACTTCTTCGTCTTAATTGGAATAGTTCGTAATAGAACAAGAACATATGATTCCATAAATAATATTATACGTTAGTAATACGTTGATATAATTTTTTTCAGATAAAGAACACAAGTTTAATGTCATATTTGTATAGAAAGTGTAATAAATTATGCTGTAAATTATTACATTTATAAGATTCATAATAAAATGATAAACGAAAAACCGGACAACATACTTTTTAATATTTCTACTATTTTTGAACCCAATAAAATACAAAATGTGTAAATCATATAATAATGAAAAACTCTCTATGAATGTATTTAATATTATAAAATAATAGACAAACTTTGAAACGTTTATACTTATACAGGATTTTTCTTCTACAAGGTAATATAAATTACAAACTACAAAGGGTATGTGAGTAAAAACACATAAAATTATGTATACATAATCGTTCCAATTTTTAGTTCGAACCGTAATTGTTTCTGTATTGTTTTGTTCGTGTAATATTTGTGTTTCAATGGGTAAAGGTTCTTCTACTGTATAAATATTCTCAATAGGAACTATTACTATACCGTTTATTTCTTCAGACATTTCAGTTGATATTTATACTACTAGTTAGTTGAAAATTACAAAATCAATTTTGAAAATTACTTGTAAATAGTATATAATGAGTTTACCACAAATTATAGGTTTATCTTTTATAGAGGTTTTAGGAGATTTTTCATTGAAACAGTATGCGAATGATGGTGGTATTCAGTATTTAGGTTTAGGTATTGTTGGATATATTGGAGTCGTTATTATGTTAATAATATCACTACAAGATTCAACCGTTCTTTTAGTAAATGGAGCGTGGGATGGTGTAAGCACAATAATAGAGAGTATTGCTGCCTTTGTTTTTTTAGGAGAACGATTTCATAACTACTTACAATACGTTGGTTTAGTTACAATTGTTATAGGACTTTTCTTGTTACAAATACCTTTGAATAAAAATCACCCCTTTCATATACCAACATCATAAATATTTTGTTTATATATCTTATAATAAGATGCATCTTTTTATGTTTTTGTTCGTCGCACTTTTATTTTTCGTTTTAACTCCTGGAGTTCTTTTAACTCTTCCAAGAAAGGGAAGTAAATTTCTTGTTGCCGGAACCCATGCCCTTGTATTCGCGTTAGTATTTACTTTTACTCACAAAATTGTATGGGAATGGGGTATTCGAAATGGATATATCCAAAAGAAAGTAAATGAAGGAATGACCACCAAACCTGCTTCTACCACCAAACCTGCCGCTACTACCAAACATGCCGCTACTACCAAACATGCCGCTACTACCAAACATGCCGCTACTACCAAACCTTCCTCTAAATAATAAAATTGATTCAAATTTTTTGGAATAATAATATTTTAAAAAACAGTATATTATTATTATTATTATTATTATTATTATTGAAATGGACTCTTTTGATTTTGATGATGCTAGTTCTCAATGGAAACAAAACAAAAAAAAACTTAACAACGGTTGTTACTCTTATATTTGTGGTTATGTTTTAAAAACTGGAAAACCTTGTCAGAGAAAACCTATTCTTAACCCAGATATATGTTCTTATGAACACTGTTTTCAACATCAATCATATTATATTCAAAAATAATAGTTTAAATACAACTTTTATAAAGTATATAAAATGAGCCAGTTAAATCCGGTGAATTCAGTAAATTACGGTAACTCAGGTAGTATTACAGATATGTTAAAACAGTTTTTTTTACCAATGTATATGATGAACTCTCTTAACGGTAATTCAAACACAAAACCAAATGACACATTCAGTATTATATATGTATTTTTAGTTTCTTTTGTTATTGATACATTGAATAAATATTCCAAAGATATTTTCGCCTTTTTTTACAAAAATTATTCCAAAAAATTAGAAGATATAACGAACAACGTTATCAAAGAAACGACTAATGAAGATACAAAAAACTCTATTTTAATTTCCATAAAAATATCCGATTCAGAGAACATGGTATGTATGGCTCTTCTTGACTACATTACAAACTGCGATAAAATAAAACACACTACTTTTTGTAAACAAACATATGTAATAAACCAAAATGATGAAATACGTTTAACTGATGATATTTATTGTGTTATGAAAAAGTCAAACATAGATAGCTTGTCATCATCAGTTGATGAAAACACAGATAAATCTTCTGATTTTACACAAATTATAGAAATATACAGTTATAAAAAAAATAATAAAGAACTACGAAACTTTTTGAACAACATAACTGAAAGATACTTATTAACAAGTAAAAATAAACTTGGTTCAAAACGATTTTTATTTAATTTATTGCCATTAACAGCACCTTCTAGTGTAATTCAAAATAAAAAGGACATGAATAACAACATTATAGTAAAAGACTTTTCCAAACTTCCTCCTTATTTAGTATTTTCCATGAAACATTTTCAAACCAACCGAACATTTTCCAATTTGTTTGGAGAAGATATTGATACAATACGTAATCGTGTTAGATTTTTTATTGAAAATCGTTCTTGGTATAACAAAAAAGGTATTCCTTATACACTAGGTATTTTACTATCTGGACCACCTGGAACTGGAAAAACATCTTGTATCAAATGTCTAGCAAATGAAACAAACAAACATATTGTAAATATCAATTTCAATAACGATATTTCAAAAACACAACTAGAGAACTTGTTTTACAACGAAATTATAACTGTAAATAACCAGTCAACCGGACAAATGGAAAAGTACGCAATACCATTAGATGAACGTATATATGTGTTGGAAGATATTGATTGTCAAAGTGATATAGTAAAAGAACGTTCTACTGATAAAAACAAAGACAATGAAAATAATGAACCGGAGAACTTGGGTAAAATAGACTTGTCATTTTTATTGAACTTATTGGATGGTGTTTTAGAAACTCCTGGAAGAATTATCATTATGACATCTAATTTCCCCAAAGTATTAGATAAAGCACTTATACGTCCTGGTAGAATAGATATTATCGCCCATTTACAAAAATGTTCAAACAAAACTATAAAAGAAATGATTGAATTTTTCTATGATATAGAACTTTCTGAAGAAAACATAAATAAAATAAATAATTTTAAACCATTTATCATAACACCCGCGGAACTTTCTAAAATAATGTTTGAGAACTTTACTGAATATCAAAATACTATAAATTTCTTAACAAATCTTTCCGATAATATCAAAGAAGAACAAATATTCGAAAAAGTAGAAAGTAGTATTGATTTGTATATTGATATTGATGAAAATAACAATGAAACAAAAGACTATAAAGATACTGTTTTTGAACCCTTACCTGTTTTGGATAATAAAAAAAATGATAATATACAACCTAATTCAAATTTTCTACATAATACCAACAAAATACTTACTGAAATATCACCATATTCATTTGAACAAAAAAACTTTCAGTATAACGTTAATAATTAACACAAATCTTCCAAAACTATTCTTCTACAGTTCTCAACAAACTCTTCATCTGTCTTCTTAACTGCCTTCAAATATTTTGATTTCAATATTTCTATAACAACCATTTCTACTTCTTCCTCGGATAAGTTCATATCCCATATTTCCCCCGTTTTTATGTTCAGTATTTTGAAATCCTTTTTCGGTTTATCAGTCATTTTCCATAACCAAGAATATATTATAACCTGTAGTTTATGATCTATTGATATCTCACTCGTACATTTGAGTTCCCATACTGTTTTTTCTGTAACTAAATCGACAATGGCTTTGAAACGAAACTTTATATCCGGTATATGTTTTGAAACTACTTCATCTATTTTTTTATGAAAACTATCTACTTCAATTTCTACTCCCGAATGCGTAATAATTGTTTCTTCCCAAAGAGGGTCAAACTCTGTGTTCTCCAATTCTAATCCAACTGTTTTATTCAACGTATCATAACATTTTTCCAATACTTCCGGTGTCAACCACGTATAATCCTCTATTTGTTTCAAACGGAAATACAATCCCTCTTTTATTGTTTTGAGTATGTTTGCCATATAAAGAAGTTCTTCTGGGTTCTCCGTATACTCTGAACTAAGATATCTTATTTTGTCCCTTAGATATGTTTTTTTACCTTTTGGTATGGTCTTTTCATACATAGATATCAAATTATACAATATATTTTCAGGATTTTTATTGTACCTCTTTTTGTAAACGTAATTATAATAAATAATAGGAACAACAATACCTATCAAATCACTTACATCTTCATACCCCGTGTTTGTTTTTATAACAGAAGGTATTTCTATTCGGGAATTGACATCTGTATCTTCTTCATTTTCCAAAATTATCATACATTCGTTTTGTTTAGGTTCTCCTTTATAAGCCTCGCTTTTGAATATAACTGGCGTTATAATATCCAAAGTCTTATCTGGAATAAAACGTATCAAGGATGTTGGACTTTCCTTTCTTATTTTTGTTTTTATATTTTCATTTTCCGTCTGAATATATACTGGACTTCTTGGTGTTCCTTTGAAACTTACATATTCTTTTCCTTTCATTTCATGATGGTTCATTTTCAAAAACTCCAAAGGCGTCTCATCTTCTCTTTGATCATTATACTCTAATAAAAACAATTTTTCCTTTGCTCTAGTAGCACCAACATATAATGTATTTGGACACGTTTTTTTATCCATATTACGAGCATAATATTTGAAATATCCACTGTCAAAACCAACAATAAATGTATACTTGCGTTCTCTTCCCTTTACACAATGAAAAGTAGAGAACACGATTTTTCCTTCAATTACTTTGTCATCCACTTTTTCTTGGTCCATCAATGGTATATGACATGGAAACCCTCTTTCCACCAAAACATTTTCTATACTGTTTATTTGACTATTTGTTCCTTTTACTGAACCAGCCAAAACAAAAATGTCGCCCGGACTTTCTCCGTTTTGAATCAAATACCCAATTTGGAAAATAACAATGTTCTCAATATTATTTTGACAATTTACTACATATGTCACATTATCTCCATCTCGACTTGCTTTCATTCTTTCATAACCTAACATTACATTGTTGACAAAATTTGAAATCTGGTTTGTAATTCTATAAGATGTTTCCAATTTACAATACTCAAAATCCTTGTTTTTCAATGTTTTTAATTCACTCCATACTTTGTCGGCGATTGTCAAATAACGCGGGTCTGCTCCTTTGAACTCATACAAACATTGTAAATCATCTCCAAGAATCAACAACTGTATTGGAGAACCCATGTCTTTTAAAAATTTCACCAAAAACTGGAAATAAAGGTCCGTCATATCTTGTGTTTCATCAATTACTATGATATCAAACATTTCTATTTTCATTTTTGGTAGAGTATTTTGGTCTACAATTATACGAAGTTCTGTATCTGTGTACGCATTACGAGAATAATACTTTACAGCTAACCCATGATAAGTAAATACTTTGATGTTCTCCAAACCCAGTGATTTTACTTTATTACTATTTTCAGTCTGAAGGGAAGAATTATATGTCAAGTGAAGAAAACTTGTGTTTTTCATTTCAGTAGCACAAAGCAATGTAGTTGTTGTTTTACCTGAACCTGCTACTGCCACCACAACCACATTCTTACCTTGCTCTAATAATGTTTTTACATATTTTTGTTCCTCACTTGCTGTATTCATTTTTTTTAGATAATAAATAGTATATTAGGTATTATCTAAATCAATTTTCTAGTTCTCTTTTTACTAGGCTTTACACGAGATGTTTTCAGTGTTCTAGGAACAAAATCAGGATTATACATAATAGCTCTCAATAATTTGGACTGTTTTATCGCATTTTCTTTAGTAGAACATTTAGCAAACACTCTTTTTGTTTGTTTATTACGAACAACATAACAATTTTTTCCGCGAGATTTGCGAACCGAATATGGCATTATATATATATGACAGATATTGATTTGAATATAAATAATTATTCTGTAGAGGATCTAGAGAACTTTTTTCAACTGAAAACATATAAAAAATACTCTGTTTCTGATATTGAATACAAAGAATACGAAATCCGACAAATACTACTTTCCAGCGGTCATATTGACAAACGGTTCAAAAGCGATTTAATAACTTTTTTAGACAAAGCAAAACAAATAATTATTTACAACCGGTTCAATGTTTCCACCATTGAACCATCGACACTTCCTTATAATTTCAAACTTGATAAATATAATTATCCCTTTTCACCTGATTCAAGAGAACTTCTTCAATTAAAAAGAGTAGAAAATGGTGTTTCTTTGTATAACCAACCTAAAAAGTCTGTTATTAATTTTATTCACTCTATTACAAAAGATGACAAATAAAACCTTTTCTTATTGTATATTATATGTCTATTGTAGCATTAAAAAGAAAAACAGAAGCAAAATATAACAATATGAGTGTTGGTCTTCCACAGTTCTCTTTGAATGGAACTCATCGAAGTCAAGGATACGTAGGACAAGATACTCGTGGAAGATCTCTACCTAAAACTCTTATGAAAGGTAATGTTTTGAAAGGTCACGGCGGTTGTTGTGGAACTTACCGAATAACACCAATTGTTCAATCTGCCGTTACATCTACCAACAATCCAAATGTAATAAAAAAGTCTGTTTTGAATACAAATGGTTTAATTATGACCAAATACAGATGGATACGTAGACCTCAACCATATACCAGTGTTAAACCAGACGGTGCCTCCTTTTTATTACAACATACTCAACAAGGTAATACTGAACGTATTGCACAAAACGCAATCAATGCTGCTGCAAATCCAAAATGTCAAACAAACCCTCCAACCGCCACATGTAAAAACCCTATTTTCAACAAAGACTTTCAAGACTATCAAGTAAACGCTTTTACTCCAATATGTAATAGTACAAAAGACCTTTCTGACCCTTTATCACCAAATATTATCAAGGGATATGCTATGGACCAAAGTACATTTGTTCAATATTTGGACAAACAATGTGGAAGTTTTGATGAATACAAAGTCAAAAATATAAGTGGTGCTCCATTACCTGGAAACGGAAGTGTTTTATAAAATCATATAAACAACTTTGTATAATAACATATATTACAATATGAAGTTCTGTTTCAATGATAAAAACACTTTTTGTATTACTATTGAGAACAATGTTGTTAGTGAAGAAAGATACAAACGAATGTTAAAACGTTTCGAACATTTTGGGTTGTCTGTTTGTAAATGGCCTGCATCTACACCGAACACACTAACCGACAATTTTGCGGACTATTTGAACAAAAATCAAATGGCGTGTTCTCAATCACACGTCAATATATGGAAACATATGATAAATAATAACATTGAATATGCTTTTATTTTAGAAGACGATGCCCGTTTTGACAAGAATTGGATGGAAAAATTATCTGAAATAGAGAACTATCTATGTGAAAACAACTGGCATATGATTATGTTGAATTGTTCTGAGTCAACCTGCGAATTAAATAAATGGGTTGTTGCTATTGAACAATATTTGTCTGCTGGTTATATTATTTCTCTTCAAGGTGTTCGAGAACTAATGAAAATATACAAAGACTGTTTTCATTCTTCCGATTGGATGACTACTCGTATTCAGTATTTGAATAAATCATACTGTTATTTTCCTTGGCTTATCATCCAAGAAGGTAAAGATAGTTTAATTGATCCGAGTGATGAACATATTAACGCTGACAGAAACAAGGTTCTCCAACTATTAAGACAATATAATTATGACATAAAAAACTACATATAAAATGAAACTTCCATGAAAATTGAAATAAAAATATTCTTTATTTCAATACACATAAACAACATATACTAATGTCAACCACGGAATCTGAACCAAAACTAACTGATTTATATTTGGAAAGTTTATCCGAAAAAGAGAAAAAAGGATACTTTATCGCAAAGTCCCATCTTGGAATGTCCTTTGACCTTGAAAAAAGTGTAGGGTTTCTTAGATGGAAAAAGAAATACCTAGAAACAAAAACCGAACAACCTACTGTTGTGTAGCCTTTTTAAAATCTTTATAAGAAATCTTTTTCTTTGCGACATTTTTAAACAGAGAATCATAGGAAGTACTTATTGGCTGTTCCTTTTTTTCCACTTTCTTCAATACCATAAAATTATACATTTTCCCCTTGTTTATGAAATGGTTTTTCAAAAGCGGTTTTTCCATTTTTTCCTCCGTTTTATTGTTTACTGGTGGTGTCGTTAGTTTATAATTCTTCAACTTCGCATATGGTCCCGATATTTCTTGTTTTTCCGTTTTATTGTTTTGAACTTTCACTTCTTTAGGTTCTAATTCAAACACTTCTACTAATGTAGAAAGACGTTCTCTCTTTTCCAATACACTTTCATCCATATAAAAGTCTCTACAACGAAAAACCATGACATATCTCATTGCTACAGCATTCAATACCGAATAAGGTATAAAACTTTGGTCGCTATAATAAGCAAATCCCTGCTTGTAAATATCATAATACATAACTACAGTTCCTCTTGGAGTTATTTCATACAGTATTCTACTTTTCCAACTGCTTTCCAACTCATTATTTTCATCCTTTAATAATTCAAAAAACTCTTTTTTTTGATAAATAACCGGTAAAATATTGCTACTGAAACTCTCCTCTGTTTCTGTTTCAAAGGTTTTTATCAACTTTTCCCTGTATTTATTTGAATACTCTTCAATTGGATCTTTTGGTTTTTCCGGTTTTTTATTTGTTATAATAAAATACAAGCATCGAAATACATAAACTACACGTAAATAAAGTAATATTAACTGATAATAAAAGTATTTTATGTTGTTATTCATCAATATAAAAAAATAGAAAAAGTTTTTATATTGTTTTATAACATTATCATCGAAAACATCCTTAATTACTAATTTCTTTTTTTAACTGTTCTTTCCTGTATTCCCATAATTTTTCTATTTCTTTGTCTAAAAATGGAACATCCAACCTTTCATACGTTTTACATGGATTATTTGGATGTAAAACAACCAAGAACAATCCAGTTATTTTCATGTCATATTTCTCTTGAAGTATTTTACGATAAATATTCAACTGTATTGAGTAATGCCAATAGTTTGTATCTGTTATTTCTTTTATACAGTCTACTATTGCCGTTTTACCGTATTTGTTTTCATATTCTATTTCCTTTACTCTTTTCCAATCATATATCAAAAACTCACCTGTATTTTTATCACGGTAAACCATATCAATAGAACCTGACAGTTTCACCTCTTCATAATACACACACCATTCTGTTCTATAAGCCTCCAATTCCGGATAATCTTTCAAAAAGTTTTTGAAATACTGAAATTCCACACTATCATCTTCCACCTCAATATTGTTGTAATAACACTCTATATTGAAATGTGTCTTTGTTCCCGCTCCTGATTTTTCTACTCTGTTTTTCTCCCATTCTTCTAATATTTGTTCCCTTGTTTTACCATAATATTTATATGTTGGGTTTAACATTTTATCACTTTTCAGTACATTTTCCAAACATTTTTCTGAATCGAAAGCTGGAAACAACTTACCAATAAAAGTCGTAACGGATGTATATCCCTGTTCTCCATTTACTGTGTATATATGTGGTCCTTCATCAAATGATATGTTTTCATCTCTAGTGTGTGCGTTTTTCTTTTCTAGATAGGTTGGTTTCTCTGACATATTCTAACTGGATTTTATACTATACAATAAAAAAATATTTAATTTCAATTTTATACGTGTGGTTATTTATTTTTTTACCAATTCACGTATATTTTTCACCAGCTTTATTCGGTTTGTCTGTTTTTCCCATAACTCTACACGCATTTTTACAATACATAAATACCTTGAATCATTCACTTCTTCTGAAACCGTCTCGTCATGACCTAACAAAATACGTGCCCTGAAAAACTTTTGTGATATTAAAAATACAAAGTTCTCTTGGTCTTTTTCATCAAACAAATCCCAGTCCGTTTTTTCTGGTTCTACTGTTTTGTATACATACAACCTATTTTTGTGTAAACAAATTGGCATATTCACTATTTTATTTGTATTGTTCAAACACTCCATTACTGCCTCTATATAACCTTTTTCGTATAGTGTATGAATATTTGTTTCATATACTATTATTTTATCAAGATATTCTTTCCATGTTATTTCGGTATCCGGAAAATTGAGATTTGAAACACCGTTTTTTTTAAGACGTTTTAATTCATTTTCCAAGTTTTCAACTCGTTTTTGTAATTCTTTTAGGATTTGTTCCATGTTGTTTTTAATACCTTTCGGTATGTTGTCTATACTAAAATTCAATTTTATACTGTATTATATATGACACTCTTTTTTACTACCGTTTCTAAACCACGAGTTATTTATGTTCCACAAACACCGCAAGTTATAAAACCAGATGTAAATACTCATACCATAAATGGGTTATATTTGAAAAGCGGAATGTTTGATAGACTCGCTAATTCCAAGAAATGCCTTTCTTGTGGAAAATAGAATTATTATTTGGACTGTGATAGACTTAGTAATAATTCCACCTTTTCTTCCAATGATTTCAACCTTGATTTTAATTCTTCGTTTTCTTTTTTCAAGTCTTGTATTTCTTTTACAGCAATTGGTATAATACTATTATAACTAATTGATTGATTTATCTCTCCATCTTTCTCACCAGAAACTAAGAACGGGAACACTTCTTGAACCTCGTGGGCGATGAAACCGTAATCTTTTTTATCAAGAACGGTGTTGAAATATTCCACTGGACGTAGAAGGTCAATTGAAGAGGTCAAGTCTTTTACATTTTCTTTGATACGATAATCAGATGTAGCGTTGAATGAAAGGGCACTTATTGAACCTGAGAATGAACCTGTTCCTGCGTTTGTTATGTTTTTACCACTATCTATTACTGTTGTACCACCTATTTCGTAACTACCTGAAGTATTGAAGTTAGCAGCACTTACATCTCCTGTGAAACTACCATATGAATAATTATTACTTTTATAAATAACTACATTTGAAATACTATTCAATGAAAATGAATTCGCACTTACATCTCCTGTGAAATAACCATTAGCCGCACTTACACTATTAGAAATAGTTTTTTGTCCTATTCTGCCATTAGTATCTATTGCTAAAACAGTAGAGGAAGAACTGGTATAATCTGGCAACGAACTATTATTTATATATAAAGTAGATGTATTACTTAAATATACATTACCATCTGAAGTAAACTTAGAACTACTACCCAAATTTACATTACCAGTAAAATTTATATCAGTAATTTCATTCGTATATGTAATTTCACTAGAACCAATGTCATATGTCAACAAATAATAATTACTATCTCCTCTTATTGGATTTATAAACAGACCACTTTGACCATATTGACTGGTATTATCTAACGTAGTTCCTGAAGCATTTATAATTATACTATTCTGTTTTTGACTTGTAACTCCAGTATTATAACCGATTGCTATTGAATAATCTCCTTGTGTATTATTACCAGCATTATAACCAATCGCTATAGAACCAAGACCTTGTTTCGTGTATCCAGCCGAAGAACCAACTGATACAGAATAACTACTTTGATCATACGCTCCTGCATTATGTCCAACTGCTACAGATTCATAATTACTTGAGTTTAATCCACCAGCAAAAAGTCCAACACAAGTTGTATTGTGTTTATTGATATACAAAATACTTGTTTCAACACTATCCGAACCACTTGTTGTCATCAAAGCACCTACATTTTCATTTGTATTGAAATTATAATTTACTATATTTATGGTAGGAACGCTAACAACTCCATTTAAAATTGTAAGACCACCCTTAGTAATTGTAAGAGTTCCTACAGATAAGTTGTTAGTTACACTAGCAGAATCATAAATTGAAATATTACCATTAAAAATAGTTGTACACAATGCTCTTACAGTAAAGCTAGAATACACAGTTAAACTGTCTGGAAACATTGTATTCACTACCAATGAATTTAATGTAGAAACACCAGTTACATTTAGTTTTCCTTGCATATTGACATCGCCCGAAAAATTGTTTGCCCCACCACTACTAGATGTCGCGTAAGAGTAAATAAAACCATTTGTTGTTAATGAACTGGCAAAAATATTATTTGAGTTTTGTGCGTTAGAAACGATACTTCCAGTAAAATAATTTGTACCTGCACCATTTACTCTCAAATTATTTTCTAATATAAAACTACTCGTTCCAGATACATCTGTATAGCCACCGTATACATGTAAATAACCATTAATTGTATTTAAACCATCACCAAGACTTGTTATAACACCATTCGTTGTCAAGCTTCCTGAGAATGTATTTGTATTTGTTGAAGTTGATGTTATACTTCCTGAAAAAGTGTTTACTCCAGCTCCTGTGCTTACTATATTTCCAAATGTGTTTATGTCTCCTGAAAAATAATTTGGTTTTGTTGAAGTTGATACTATATTTCCTGAAAAAGCATTTACACCGATTCCTGTGCTTGTTATATTTCCACGTGTAATTATATCTCCTGAAAATGTATTCACACCGTTTCCTGTGCTTGTTACACTTCCACTTGTATCAACTGACTTTATTTGTGAAACGTATGTTATTGATGTTACTTCACCACTATTAGGATCATATGCCAAAATATTAGACGGATTTGAGGATGATGTTGTTGCCACATATCTTACTGGATTTACATAAAATGAGTACGGTTGTGATGGTGTCAATTGTGATCCAGAAGCATTAATAACTATACTATTATTTGGTTGATTACTATACCCAGAATTATATCCAATAGCTATTGAATAGTTTCCCTGTCCGCTGTTTC
>Ga0214170_1000508_pt1 | contig 13566 bp, 19 predicted proteins | sample TroBogEpilimnion_2_FD_153008 | JGI IMG/M metagenome (GOLD analysis project Ga0214170, IMG submission 153008) | Freshwater microbial communities from Trout Bog Lake, WI - 27JUN2007 epilimnion | ecosystem: Environmental > Aquatic > Freshwater > Lake > Epilimnion/Euphotic zone | place: Trout Bog... | reverse complement strand
GCCAACGTACTCCGATACGTTTCGGGTGTATCAACCCTTGATTACTTCTGTTCCTAGGTTATATGTAATTCGACCCGGTGTAGATTCACCTCTTAGGCTACTGCTACGTTAGAAGTTGCAAGAATTCCTGCAATTTCCATGTTTTTGTAAACGTTGCCGTTTAATTGTTCAAATCAGTTTTTAAAGAGTTAACTTAGCTCTTACGTGCCACCGACCCCTAATACACAAAATCAAATACCAAAACTATCCCATATTTTAAAGAACTATTGCAAATATAAGAAGAAAATTTGAAATAAAAAAATTATTTATTTTTTTTTCTTATAAGGACCTCTTTTCTTATGAACAATCTCTTTTACCTCAGATTTAATATCTGTAATTTGACTATTCACTTCATTTTTAATTTCTTTTACTTCTTCTTTTACTTCAGATTTAATGTCAGTAATTTGATCATTAACAGATTCTTTAATCTCTTTTACCTCAGATTTAATATCTGTGATTTGATCATTAACCGCAACCTCAAGTTCATTTATTTCATTAATTTTATCTTGGATACTTCCACCACCCAATAATTTTTTAATTAATTCAATAATCTTTTTCATAGTGTTTTTAATATAAATATAGTTTATTATACAATTGTCACAACCAACTCCCCATAAACCTCATTTAAGTGAATTATAATGGGGTTTATTCTTTGGTCTATATCTTTCATCACAAATGGAAGAATTAACGAAATACGTGTCTGAATAAGATGTTTTTTATTTCTTCCGGTAATACTCTATCTGTAATAAATTCAAAATCAGATATTTTATTTGTACTTTTATATAAATATGGTTCATATTTAAAAATGTCTACTTCAATTATTACTATTTCTTTTCCCCAACATAAACCAATTTGTTCTTTAATAATTTTATCAACGTTATTTGTTAAAAACACGTAGTTTTGTTTAATCGACCAATGAGTTATTCCTCTTTTATAATTAGGTAAAATACCTTTTTCTAAAATTGAATCAATATTTTCTATTTTGGTTATGTGATATAAAATCATATTATATAAGTAATAATATTCATATATCCAATTTTTTCCATTATATTTATTTTATGAAGGAAACAAACACAACAAAAATCAGTATAACTATATCAAGACCCCTCATTGAAAAAATTAAAGAAGGAAATTATAATCGTAATCAACTACTTATTAGTTCATTAAAAGATTTACCTAATAAAAATGTTATTTATGGTCTTTCAGATCCGATATCTAATCAAATTAGATATATTGGAAAAGCGGTTGACTTATACACAAGAATTAGAAATCATTATAAAGAATCACGTTTAAAATATGTAACACATAAAAATACTTGGATTAAATCTCTTTTAAATGAAGGATTAAGAGTTAATGTAATTATATTAGAGGTATTAAATAATGAGGAATTACTCAATGAATCAGAAATAAAATGGATAAAATATTACCGAGAAATCGGTAATGATCTAACAAATGGTACTAATGGTGGTGACGGTGGAAAAATGTCACCTGAATCATTGTTAAAAATGTCTGAAAGTAAACGTGGTAAAACACATTCCGAAGAGACTAAATTAAAGATGAGTTTATCTAAAAAAGGACATACTCTTAGTGATGAAACAAAAAATAAAATAGGTAAAAAACATAAAGGGAAGATTGTTTCAGAAGAATCTAAAGAAAAAATGAGACAATCTAGATTAAATTATATTAATCGTAAACAACAAATTTTAAAAATTGACCATCCCTTTCAATTAAATCAAGAACAATAGGATTATTTTTTGGTTTATATTGTTCCGTACATATTGATGAATTTATAAATAAAGTATCATCAATTTCCTTTATACCTCTTGCACAATGTATATGTCCAAAACAGTTTATAATTGGTTTAAGTTGATTAACCTTATACCGTAAAAATTCACACCCTACACTTTGATTCATTAATGTATAATCTAAAATTCCGTATGGAGGCGAGTGTGTAATTAATATATCAGTATCTTCCGGTATTTGATTCCATTTATCCTGAATATCCACACCATTTCTTGGTAAGTTGAATGCCCAATTAAAAAACTCTGGTTGCCAAGGTGAACCATATACTTTAATTGGTTTAGAAAACTCATCAGAATTAATTATATATTCACTATCTTCTAAGTAAATACAATTTAACTTTGGTAACTTTCCTTCTTCAACCAAACGATCTAACCAAGGTAAATCATTACCATGTCTTATCCTATTATCTTCAAATCCAAAATCATGATTACCAGCAATAAATATTTTATGTTGATAACCTTCTAAATCATTAAACCATTTAACAAATTCAATAATTTCTGATTCTGTTCCGATATTGGTTACATCTCCAGAATGTATTAACACATCACCTTTTGGTAAAGGTGATAACATTACATTGTGTAAACTATGCGTGTCAGAAAAAAATACCAGTCTCATATCTTAAGTAAAAAAGGTTAGAGTAATTAAACCCTAACCTTTTGAGGCCGTAAATATATTTACATTTCTCCACCACTTTGTTTTTCTAAACAAAGAAAATAATTAAGATAATTTAGAATTGGAATAGGCACCAATAATAGTCATACGGTTAAAAACTAAAGCCTAAGGTTTGACCAGCTACCTCTTTTACGATATAGCGTTTCACAACATTTCAGACCGTTTTTCTATAACGGTAACCCTATACTACATCTGCTAGACCTAAATCACCTTAATAAAGAACTAAAATATTTAATTTACTGTTTGTTCAGTAAATTTGAAAGAGCTTCCAACTCCATTTTTGCTTTTAACTCAGGTGAGATAATTGCATTTAAACGAGCTTCAATTTCAGCCAATTCTTTACGTCTTTCTTGAAGAGAGATTTGATCAACTCTTGTTTTGAAATCCGATTTCCATTCATCAACTGAGAACCCTAACCAACTGAATGTGTAGTTCACACCCAATTCTTTTGATGCATTTTCTGATTTTTCTTTACGATCCATCAAGAACGCTAACATGTCCACAATCTTTCTTACGTCAGTTATTGTTTTCACATCACTTCTGTCATGTGCTGAATTTGCAGAATAACCGAAGTTACCACTTGTTTGCCAACAAGGTCTCTCTGCCTTTTCAATTGCTAATTTTTTTGCTTGTACTGTGTCAAATAATTCTTTGACCATTTCATCTGTTGTTTTTACATTTTCTGTTGCCATAATGTTGTTTTTTTTTGTTTTATTTATTGTTGTTTAAATTTCCAAATATGTCCATATGCTGTTTTCTTTTTATTATTACAACATTTGGATATATGTGAAGCATAGTACTTTAATGTTCTCTCAATGTCATTAATACTAATCCATTCTTTTATTAGAATATTATCTAAAGTATATTGACATACGATTTTATTTTTTTTATTTTTAACTGATTTATCAATTAAAATTTTTATATTTTTATCATATTCCTCTTTTGATATATTTTTCCACTTATTATTATTAAAATCACCATTTTTAATTTTATTTTTCATGGTTTTACTCATTTTCTCTTTTGTTTAGATTTATACTACTACCAATATAAATTTGATTAGTTTCGGTATTTACTATTTTATATACTCCTGATATTATCATAATAATAAATATTCAAAATATAGTTTAAGTCAATACATGGCCTTAATATATTTAGAAAATGATGGAAATTCTATGTCTGTTAATTTTAAAGTTTAATTTTTAGAAGTAAGACAAAATAGATGGCCATCAATAATATTATTCAAAGAACTAATTTTTGTTATTGTAAATATAGTTAAAATTTTTAAATAACAAAATAAAAAGGAAGGGAATTGTTTTGGTAATAACGTTACAAATGTTTAGAAGTAACCAAAAAAAACATTGCCTTCACAAAGGTTAAAATGGTAATTGTGTTGGTATCGTTGCAGTAGCTCGGGAACCAGTCCCGAAAAATTGATTAGAAGTAACCAAATAATCAGTTCAGTTAAGTGAAGTGATTATAACACATAGCCATTTAAATATTTTAAGAACTAAAGTTTGTGGGAATTGGATTAGTGAATTTTTACCAATTAAAATAGAAGTAACTAATTCCGTTGCCACATTAATATTTTTATATGTATTTAAATTTAAAACCTTTATATGTTTTATATCCTTTTACATTATTACATATTTTAGATAAATCACCAACATTTATTTTAAGTTGATCAGAACATTCATGAACTGAATTAAAAATTTTTATTGGTTCATTATTTTTATTCATTTGTAAAATTTTTTTTTGTTTTTTTAACATAAAATCAACATATCCATCTGATGATATTCTTAATTTTATTGTTGTTTCTTTTTGTTTTTTACCAACACATCTTTTATTATTTAATAATGAATTGGTAATTTTATTTTTAGTTTCAATAGAATGTTTATAATTTATTCTATTTTCACTATGTTTTAATTTTGTTTCAAGTTTACATGGTCTACCAAAACTACTATTTGCCTTTTTTTGTATATTAAACAAATTACTTAAATTATCAATAAACCATTGTTCTAATTTTATACAATATTCTTTAGGACATGTTGCAAGTACAATAAATTCAAAACAATCTTCACCATATTTATTCCATGAATTTTGTAAATATTCATTGGTATGTTTATTTTTTCTTAAATTTGAAAAATGTTGTAATTTACGATTTTTTAAATTTACTGCACTTCCAACATATGATTTATTATTTATTTTATTTAAAATTTGATATACACCTGAGTTCATAATATTAAATACCCATAAAACTCGCAGTTATTTCATATGAAGTCATAAAGTCTTCATATTTGAAGTAAGTATCCACATTGTCATCCAATGTTACTTGTTTACCACGTCCTTCAACGTGTAATAATACAAGGTCATAAACACTTACTTTTGGTAGTTTAGTATAATCTTCTACAAGTTTCAATGTGTTTTTCATATCTCCTCTTGCATATGTTGTACCACTTGAGTCAATATCCAACATAATATACTCTTTTGTTACCAAGTCAATTATTGAAATTAACGTCACTGAAGATGTTGATTCCAAAGATGAACAACTTGATAATGTTTCAGGTAACCAGTGGTCATTTGATTCAGGATGTTCTCTTTCCATGATACCAAATGATGTTTCAACTGATTTCAATGATCCACCGTTAAAGTTTCTCACATCAATTACCGCATATTTGTATCCACGAGATAAAGCATCTTTCATATGAATATCAATGTACTCAGCACAAGCACCTCTTCTATGTCTAACATCACCTGAGTGAACTGACTTACCAACTCTTAACCTAAAGAATGATAACACATCGGCGGATTTGTCACCCACAAATGTAACACTCAAATCCAAGTCTTCACTACCACGAGGGTCCATCCAATGTACGAAAGGTCTGATGACTTTAGCGTCTGGATTATCCAATGGAGTTCTTTGACCTCTAACAGTTGGTTTAGAAGAGAAGTTCATACTTCTCATGTTAGTTGGTAAAGGAATCTTTTTCAATTCTTCATCAATCCAACAGTTACCCAAACTATCCAAGTTAGAGAATTTATCTCTTAATGTTTCAAATAATTTAGAGTGAATTGATTCAACAATATTATTTGATAACGCTGGTAAAGTAGGTAATGGAGTACGTTTTCTTGCCCCTTTAATCATTACTGATCTATCTGACTTCGCTTCCAAACGATTCTCAAAGTGGTTGTACACCTCGAACAATACCTTGTTTGAAGTACCTTTCACCGCCTCACTAAAGTAAGACATGATTAGTTCAATATTCTTTGGATTAGTACGGATTAACCAATCAATTCTTCTTGAGAATTCACCTGGTCTTTCAGACAATACTTTTAAACCATTTTCCAAAGACTTATCAAATGCTTCATTCAATTTAGAATACCAAGTTTTCACTTTTTCATTTCTAATTTTGTTGATAGCATCGAATGCTTTAGGGAAAGCGTTCTTGTATTCACCTGCGTGTAATCCGTGCGCCAACTTAACCCATCTTCCACTCTTTAACGCCATTTCCTTTGGATCACAATTTGTTTTCTCCAATAAACCTAAAAGATATTTTCTTTCTTTACGAGAGAAACTTTTAAATTTGAATTTTTCTCTTTCAGGGTTGTCACTCTTGTAAGAACTCCATCTGTTTAACCTAACTTGTGCATCAGGTACTTTTGGTAAAGAGATGTCACCACCTGATAAGTGTACAGCAATACGTAAAACGTCAGTAGTTGTTTTTACTGGTAATCCTTCAATACCCATACCTGCTAAGGTACAAAGGTTTTCTTTGAAAGGAATTACATCAGGGAAAACTAATTTTTGATTAGTCTCTGCGAACCACTTAACAATATTCAAATCACTTGGAGTCAATGAAGTATTAATAGAAACCAAGTCAGTGAAGATTCTTTCAAATCTTTCTTGTGTACCATATTTTATCATGGTATACTTGATTTTTTCAAACTTAATTGGTCTTTCGTATGTTACAGTACTAGGTTCCCACGTACCATTACTCCAATAATGTCTAATAGCGTTAAAGAATAATTCTGAATCAGACATAGACATAACTTCTTCAGGGAAGTTTTTGTATAATGCGGTGAAATTTCTTTTACCACCAGTTATTTCTCTCAAATAAGAGATAACTTCATCATTAAATTTTTGTATTTCTGATAAATCTGATTTAGATAATTCTGCAAATGCATCCTCATCTAACATGTAACCAAAACTCATTAAGTGAGCTTGTACTGTAGCGACTGGTATTCTGTTATCCAATCCATCATTAGATGGACATACCAAACCTTTTTGAAGAGCGACGATGTTTCTTGTCAATTTCATTGTTGTAAATTTTTGTTGTTATTTAATTGTTGTTCGACAAATATAGTAAATTTATTTGAAAAACAAAGTGTTTTTTAAAAAATATTTTTTTTTCTTTTTATTTCTTAATTTTTACAAAGATAAGAAAACTTTTTGAGTCTACCAAATATTTTATAAAATATTTTTTTCTTTTGAAATTTCTATTGATTCATGAAGACTTTCATAATGTTCACAGCCTAATATATATTTCACATCATTTAAAGTTACTTTAAAACCAATGACCATTCTTTTAGCTTGGTTAGTATCTGTTATTAAATAAACAATATCACCAATTTCAAATTCATTATGAATAACCATATTAATTAATTTGTATTTCGTATCAGATTCGAACTGACAACTAATCTTTTAGAGAGATGTATTTTACCGTTAAACTAACGAAACAATTATATTACAAATATATGAAAACTTTTTCATATAACCAAATATTTTAAAACTGAACCTCGAACCTCGAACTTTTATAGAAATGGGTATATTTATTATAAATACATATAATGGAAAATTTAGAAGAAATCGTGAAATTAAGTTATAATAGTAAAAATTGTTTAGAAAATTTAGGGTGGAATATAAATGGTTCCAACTATGTAAAGTTAAAAAAATTAATTGAAAAATTTAAAATAAATACTGAACATTTTAAAACACAAGCTCAATTATCAAGAGAATATACTAATAAATCAAAAAACATAAATCGTTTTACTGTAAATTCTGATTTTAGTAGAGGTTGTGTTAAAAAACACATTATTAAAAATAAATTATTACCTTATGAATGTTTAATGTGTAAAAATGACGGTAATTGGATGGGTAAAAATTTTTCATTAATTCTTGATCATATTAATGGTGTTAATAACGATAATAGATTAGAAAATTTAAGATTTTTATGCCCAAACTGTAATGCAACATTAGATACACATTGTGGTGGTAATGTTAAAAATACTGATAACAAAAAAATATTAAAAACACCAGAAGAAATAATCAAATTTTCTAGGAGATTAGTAGAACGTCCAGATTATAAAACACTAGTTAATGAAATAAATACACTAGGTTATTGTGGAACGGGAAGAAAATATGGTGTTAGTGATAATGCAATCAGAAAATGGATAAAAAGTTATTAAAATCCTACTCTATCGTTGAGTTAACATGCCATTTTAAAAAATTATCAAAGAACTGTTAAAAATTATGTAGTTTAATGACGTATTCAGTTTTTGTCACAGGTCTCATTCACTCTACTACATTTACCTTGATATTTGACAGAATAAACCCCACAGGAGATTTGTCCTCATCTGTCTTTCATTGGTATTATGGACACCAGTACTGAAATTCCAGAGGTAAAGAAAGGATTCGAACCTTTGTAATAAGAACGTCTGTTCCCACACCTAACCACTCGGTCACTTTACCATAAAGTTCTTTAAAATATCTGTCACTCCAAGAATGTGAATAAATCTTAGTACGCTCCCTACTTTGGGGAGAAAGGACTTCCTTCCAATGTACCTAAGTACAATCTAAGGTCGTTTATCTGTCCACAAACATCTCTCTTGGTTGAGATAACCCCGATGTGTTAATTCACAGTTACACCAACGGTCAACGAAGCCTATTATGTTGGTCAAGATTATTGTTTGTTTATCAGCAGATATTTTAAAGAACTGATGCAAATATAAAGACTTAATTTTGATTCACCAAATCTTTTTTATTTATTTTTTTCTTGAACTCATAACCACGTTCAACACGTGCTTTATGTATTCTTCTTTTTTCCCTCTTCTCAAATTGATATGAGGTTAATAACTCGGAACTTTCTTTATGTAATTCCATTATTTTATCAAAGATCTCAATCTTTTCTTTTTCAGTTAATTCTTTTTTATACTTCCAACGTTGATAAGTTTTTTTATCCATGTTAGGTTCTAATAATTTATGAACTGAGTTTGAAAAACTACATTTAATTACTGTTGTTGGGTTTTGTTTTGACCCGTTGTTTTTTTGTGACATTTTATTAATTTTTTTATTTTATTAATACAACCTTGCGATTGTCTGATTATTCTCATCCGTTTCTAAAACCAAATTTGCTTTAAATTTGATACTCCCCTTTGTATGAGTGTTATTTGGAGTTTCTTTTGTTGAGAAACCAACACCGGGTTCTACAACTACGTGATGGACATAATGAGTGTCACCCCTACATTTAATTACCCACATTGGAATGGTAGGGTCTTCCAAATGTTTCTTGTTGAAGTGAAATACAATTTCACATTTCTTTTCTGTAATCTACATCATAACTGTTTGTTTTATTGTTTATTAAAATTTTTTAATGATAAAGGTAATGACGATGTTAATCTCCTTGTTTGTTCCGTTTCAAGGAAACAAATTGAAGTCAATTGATTGTCAATATCGGGTTCTGTGAAATAAGACACAGGAACGCCAATATCTTGAATTTTTGTTAATAAATTACTTAATTTTTCTTCTGAATCAATGGATAACGATATTAAAAAATTGTTATTCCATTTCTTAGCCAAATCATGATGTTCAAGTATGAACTGTGATACTGAATGACAACTTTGTGCCATTTGATAACCTGGTGTCATATCACCTCTGGTTATTACTACAAGTTTATTAATCTAATGTGTCATATATAATAAGTATTACGTTGCAAAGATAAATCTAATTTTTCAAATAAAAAAATTATTTAGAAACTTTTTTATTATTTTTTTTCTTACTATCACGTTGTTTTTCGGAAATAGTTTTCTCAACTTTTTTCTCAACAAGTACTGGTTCAACTACAACCGGTTTAATAGTTTTTTTGTACTCAGATTTTGATACATATGACCAAGATCCACTTCTTACAGATAAATCTGCATCCACATCATTTACCCTTTTAATTTCACCAAGTTCAACATTCTTGCCAACTCTAACTGATTTAATACACTTCATAATAATTTTTTTATTGTTAATTAATAATAGAATGCAAATATAAATGATATTATTGACATTATCAAATATTTATTGTAATAAATAATTTATTATGATAATAAATGAATCAAAATTAAATGAATTAATAAGTGAGGAGATAAGTTTAGTTAAATCTGAAAAATTAAATTTAATTAAAGAATGTACAATTGCTGCAGTTAGACTTGATAATGGTATTATTTTGGCAAAAAATAGAGATAGAGGTTATGTTGCCAAAATGAAAGTAGTTCATGAAGTTGTTGATGATGTGGAAATGGTATATTGGATTGATGAGGATACCGATTGGTCTGAAGGTATGAATGAATATGGTATTGGTATTGTTAATTCAAGTCTATTGGTTAGACAAGATGAAAAAGAAAGTGATAAAATAGAAAAAAAACAAAAGGATGGAAAAAATTATGTTTTTAAAGATCCAAAATTAGACGATACTGAAAATAGAAAGAAAGCGACTGATGGTTTTAAAATTAGAACAGCATTAAAACATAAAGAAATAAAAAATGTTGTTAAGTCGGTTATTTCATTCTCCGGTGATGATAAAAAAAATGTTGGTATTAAAGGTCAAACAATGGTTGGAAATAATAAAAACATTTATAATATTGAAGCAACTAGTAAAGACACTTCTGTTGTAACAAAATTAAAAGAAGATAAAAAAGTCATGGTTAGAACAAATCATGGTATAGCACATGAAGTTGCTGGTTATACAACAGGTATTAAAAAGAAATCTTCTCATATGAGAATGTTATTTGCAAAAGAATATTTGAAAAGTTGTAAAACAGATAGTGAAGTGTTTGAAAAAATGAGACAACAATATCATAAAAACCCATTCTTCAATCCATATAGAGAAAAAAATGAACATAACATGCAAACTGTTGGTCAGATAATGTTAAATCTTGATAAAAAAGAGGTAACAATCAGAATGGATAAAAATGTGGGAAAATTTCTAGGTGTAGATAATAGACTACCAAATGGTTATGAACCGAAAATAAAAATAAATGTTATAAAAGAATAAAGGTGGAAATTAATCCACCTTTTTTATTTATAAAACGCTGTATTTTTTGCTGGAGTATTTTTCTTATTCAATATGTTTATTTTATCATCCATTTCAAAATTATATTCACCATTCTTTAAAATGTTTGCTTTATACATATAACCCTTCTCAAATGGTGCGGTAACTCTAGTACCCTCATAAGATAATATTTCATATTCATATGTCTTTGCATTTTTTTCAACAACAGAAAAATGATTTAGATCTTCAAAATTCATCATTAATATTTTTGGATTTTCACTTGAGTTAACAATAAATTCCAAAAATAAACCATCATCTTTATAATGTATTTTTACATTACTAGCATACTTATACAAATCATTATTTGTACTAAATTTATATTTGGCATCCTCATCAAGATTATTAATATCCTCCATTAAAGAACCAAATCTTTGATTTCTAAATCCAAGTATTGGTCTATCTTCAATTTCTTTTATTTTTTCCTCAGTTAATGTAGAATTCAAAGCTTCTCTTATTTTTTGATTTGCAGCTTCAACTTTTTCTGGATTTTTGGATACTAAATCTTTATTATTAAGTATATCCAAGGATACTCCTTCTTTTAATGCTCTTTCATATTTATCCGCCTTGTTTAAAATATCATAAAACCTACTTTTTGTTACAAGTTTTATTTCATGTTTTTCAACTTCTTTTTGAATTGAAATGTTATTATCAATTCCATTAACAGTTTGACTTATATTTTCTTGAACTTTATTTAATGATACTACGGCACCAATTAAAAAATTTTTTATTTTATTTCCCATATTACAATGATAGTAAAAAAATATTATTTAATAAATAAAAAAAGGTGGATTAATTTCCATCTTTCTTATTTCTTTCTTTTATTAATTTTAAAATTTCTCTTATTTTAATTTTAGACATGACCTTTTCTCTCAGAACTTTTTCAACTTCTGATTTGAATTTAATCTCATATTCCAATTTACTTAAAAAATCTCCCATTACAAACGAACTAAATGATTTGCAGCATAGGTCATAATTGCACCTAAGTGTTTATATCTGACTTTATAACCACAAGACTCAACCATACCAACCGCTTGTCTAAGTGTTGCATTAGATTTATATTTTGGATCTGGATTTAAGTCAATATCTATCCATTGTGGTTTTGGTAAACCATTATCTTTAAGATATTCAGCTAATTCAATTGATTTCCAAACTTCAGTTAATAATCTTGTTGCAGTATTTCTCTCCATTGGAACTGTCTCACGACTACATAAAACATGGGCACCTTTACCCTTTGTATATAATGCAATTACTACACCATATACTGTTTTTTTATTTCCATAACATTGTGAATCTGATCCGATTAAGATTTCTACATCTTCTCTGTTTGATAAGTAATCTTTTACATAATCAACTACATTTGGTATCGGAGTACCATAAAGTGTTCTAAATTTCCGTTCCATAATTGTGTTTTTAAATAAATACTAAGTCATCTTTCTTTATTTTTTGTTAATTAATTTAATTGTTAATTTCTTAGCCGGCATTACCCGTTTCCAGTTGTAACCAAACGTGGAGGTGAATTAACATATACAACTCTGCTAAGACAGGATTCGAACCATGTACGGTGCAATTAGGTACAGAACAAATAAGTTTTAACATTTTTAGTGGTCAATCCATTATTCTGTCTTTATTTTGTTATCACCACCCTTTAGACAGAAGGGCGAGTCTGCCGAGACACTTAAGTCATTTCAACACTTAGCAATATAAAAATCATAATTCTGCGGAGAGAGAGGGAGTCGAACCCTCGCACCGGTCTTACCCGATGTACAACTTAGCAGGTTGCTACATTACCACTCTGTCATCTCTCCAATTTAAAATAGGGTATGGAGGTTCTTCTCCATACAGGTGGCCAATCCTACTTCCTATTTAAAGTTCTTCCTTTAAACCAACTATGTGGTATTTCAGATTCTTTTTTTATTTTTTTATTCTCAATACCATTCGTTATCCAGATTGTACCATATTGTGAATTATTTTCTCCTTTTTGTTTTATTGAATTCTTTTCACCGATTAATTTTTTAGACTCTTCTGAATGTTTTTTATTTTTAAAACCTAAGTTTTTTAAAATTTTTTCTCTAAAGTTAATATTTATCCAATTTTTTCTACTTGAAATTGTTAATCTTTCAATAACTTCTTCACGATACTTTTTATTGTGTTTCAATTTATTAGCATGGATATCACCACCCATTTTAGATGTTTTTTTATAATGTTCACTATTATAATATCCACCTTGTCCTCCATTTCTTAAATTCATACACATTTTATCTTTTAAGCTTTCTTCATTAATTAACTCCTTTTCTCTTTTTATTAATAAACTTCTATCAGATAAGAATTCTATAATTTCTAACTTAAAATTTTCTTTACCATATTTGTTAATACTTCTTCTTAAATATTTTCCACTACCTATATACCCATCTTCAAGATTATCTGTTGAGTACATTCCGATATAATATTTTTCATTTATAATATTTCTTGTTTTATAAATGAAATGATATTGTTTTTGTTTTCTTCCCATATTAATAAATATAGGAAGAAAGTACAAAATAGTACAGGGTTGTCTCACTAAGATTCGAACTTAGTCCCAGCTACGCTCAAAACGTAGGATGCTAACCGTTACACCATAAGACAATAGAGAGGGACACGTTATTTATCCGTTTTAGGGACTCCCTCAGACCCATATTTTAAAATT
>Ga0214170_1000506_pt1 | contig 13600 bp, 14 predicted proteins | sample TroBogEpilimnion_2_FD_153008 | JGI IMG/M metagenome (GOLD analysis project Ga0214170, IMG submission 153008) | Freshwater microbial communities from Trout Bog Lake, WI - 27JUN2007 epilimnion | ecosystem: Environmental > Aquatic > Freshwater > Lake > Epilimnion/Euphotic zone | place: Trout Bog... | reverse complement strand
TCCGATCTTTGTTAGTGTTGCAGCCCCCACCGCCACTATTCTCCGTAGTCGCGAAAGTTATCATGATCGATCATGATCATGTTCGGGTCTCGATCGCGAGACCCGAACATGAGATCGAGACCCAACCACGGCCACAGCTTTTAACGTACAAAGTCCCTCATTACGACACATGAGACAGAAAATAACCACACACACATATAAGTCAAAAAGTTTAAAAATATTTACGCCGTAAAAATGAACAATTTCACCAACGTCTTTGGTTTATATAAAAAAAAAAAAAAAATGTTCTTCAGTTTTTAACGCTCTCATCACTATATATAGTGATGGAGGTTGCAAATATCATGTACACCAATTTCAAAATTTGTTTTTTATCACATACAGCCACTAAAACAATGAAACCACGGAGCATTCAATCAGAGTCGAAATGGGTAATGGCCTGTCTTCTGCTGCTTGTGGCCTTTCCAGAAACCTCACAGCGGGCGGATTGAGAGATTGCAGAGCGGGAGGATGATGATGGCTGATGATGAAAAGAAGAAGACGAAGAAGATGATGAAGATGAAGATGACGATGCAGAAGAAATCGCTACTGCGAAGGGATTCAGATCTGGAGCGGCATCCGTATCAAGGCAGCCGAGAAGCGTTTCCATCGGATCCACTTCATCGGCTTCGTCACGGAATCTTCCCTTCGAATGCTGAACAAATCTGAAATCTTCGTCGTCGCCATTCTCCGAGAAACGACCTCCGTCATCTTCATCATACTCACTCCGGCGTATCTCCATCAAACACAGCCTCATTTCTTCCTGTCGACGTGCTGCGTCCTCATGTGCATCGCGCGTTGCATTTCCGGCGCTTGCTGAAGAAGATGATGAACTCGACGACGCACAAGAGGACGCACCGGAACTTCCAGCTGCCGACGATGGTGGAAACAGAGCTTCGCTGTACCAACGTTCGAAGTCGACGTCCTCCTTCAAAAGAGATTTTAAGTTGTACTGGCACAAGTTTTCTGACCCTGTAAAGGAAGCCATTTCCTTGAGCAGTACAAACTCTGAGCCCTCTGAAAAGTCGATGTACGACCTTGAGTAGCCATAGTTTTTCCCTTTTGAAGGTTTCTGCTCACATTCTTCGAGCTGATCCTTGGTCATGTACCAAGTAGAAATCTGGGACGTCTTCTCCTTGTCGATCACAGCTGGATGGAAGCGAGATTGCGCCTTGTAAAGGACAAATTTATTGTCCTTTATCTTCCTCTGATACAAATCCCATCGAGTCACGTAATATCGCCACGGGCCCTTTTCCGCCTTTGGACCGCATGGCTGCCAAGTCACCTTCTCACTGTACTTGTCGTTGACATACATCACTTCGGCCAAAAGAAGGGGACATGGGTCACGATGCTTAACCCAGTCGCCGAAGTTTTTGCGGCGAAAGATGATAAAGGAATTCACCATCGCCGGTATGCCTATGACTTTCAGTGCGAATCGGCCAGGCCCTTTCTTCGCGACATTTCCGGCAGCAGCAGCTTGGACGGCGGCCTTGCGAACTTCGTCGCCAGTCTTCGCTTTTTTATTGCTGCTCGGTTTGTCTGCTCCTTTCTTATCTCTTTGGGCCGACTTGTACGCGAACTCGACAGGATCTTCGACCTCTGCTTCCATCTCAGCTTCCACGTATGCATTGGCGTCCGGCTTGTTCCGACGCCGAGCGAAGCCAGCTTCTCTCTTCTCCGCCCCCGCTGTGAAGAACTTTTCCGCCTCCTTCTCAGCATGACACGCGCCACTCGGATCCACAGTATGCCGCGCTCCATAGTCAGCATCTTCATCGTACATGGGGCCAGGAACGTTAGGCACAGGATGCTCCTTTGTAAAACGGTCAAAAGAAAAGTCCTGGCCTGTTATCATCTTCCCCTTGTACTTTTCAATGTAGATTCTGCCGACTATGTCTGCGGAGGCAATTTTGTAGGAGCTCGCATCCAACATGCTGCAAATTAAGCAAAGAAATGAGAAAAACAATCACTTCAAATAAAGTTCTAAATTTATGGATCCAACGCTTACCCTCTGACGACATTCGTAAAAGTTCGCAGGATCTCTCTTGTCCTGTCGTCGCTAAATGTCGCCATCGGCTCGATGGCTGGAGCCCCTTCTGGGATCTGGTCGATGACGTACCAGTCATCCCGCTCGAAATGGACGAACTTCTCCTCATCCGCCCTGGATAAATACAACATTCACATAATTAGACATTTTTCCGCTGATAAAAGAAAACCATGTTGCATTTACAAAATTTACATGTTGCATTTCCATGATAGCGCCGGCTCCATGGCATCGTTCCTGAGGCGCCAGTGCCAAGTTACCATGCTGGGATATTTGATACCCTTCATGGTCTTGTTTAGGTAAGGCTTGAACCAGTCGGAGAGCTTCATCTTCCCCTGCGAGAAAAGAATAACTACATGTTTACATAATTTTATTCGAGAAAAGAAGCGCGGAATATGCAGACGATGAGATAATAAATTACCGTTACAAGATGGAAGCTCTTAAGAGACGGCCAGCCTTTCCTCCACAGCGCCTCGACTTGATCCATGGTGAGGATGTTCTGTCCATTGAGCTGACGCGCTAAGGCACCGAAGCATGCGTCAATGTCCTCATGAGTGTGGCCCACAGGAAGGCAGCAGAACTTCACGACTTTGAAGATTCCTAGATCACGAAGAAGTTGGCAAAGAGCGTACATGGCCATGTTCTTGTTATCGGACGCATTGTCCGCTTGGAGATACAAGCGTTCTGGCCACTTTCTGCCCTTTGCCTTGTACTCGTTGTACAGATCCAGGATGATGTGAAGAAGACTTGTGGTCCATAGGTCCCCGTCTTTCTTCACCCTCTCGTCGAAAGCGATGCCGTACGTGCCATGTCCGTGGACGATGAAGGCACCGTACTGCATCTGAAGCTTCTGGCTGCACCCTTGCCACTCCTTGGGCCTTTCCTTGAAATGAGGTACATTGCACTTCGACTGGTCCATGGCATCGAAGATAATCGAAAGGTACCTGCAGTAAAAAGCACATTTATACACCTTAATTACTACACGTACAGATGAAGTAAAAAAATAAAATTGCAATCGTTAAGTGAGCACTCATCACTATATATAGTGATGAGGGTGCGATTCAACGTACTTCGTCGGGTCTGCTCTCGCTTTCTCCCGATGCCGGTAGTATACCTTCCGATTAGCTGTAACCCAGAGGTAATGAGCGAACTGCTCCTGCTTCCAAAATATCCTCTCCTCGTGGGTCTTTGCCATGGAAATGTTCATCTTCAGCCGCGCGCACCAGTTACACTGTGGGAAGCGTTTATGATGCCGGGGAATCTTAAAGTCATCCCCGAACTCTTTCTTCCACACTTTGCAAAAGAAGCTGTAACCTGGTGGCGTACGGTCGGATCGCTTCTCCACCGCCATCCTCCCGTAGTTACTCCGGCTGAAAGAACCATTGAGGACCCCATCCTCCCAGTCTTTCTTGAACGCTTCGTGCATGGCGGATAGCGTCAGGTTTCCGGGAAGCTCGTGCTTCTTCTCGTCGGGGGAATAGCACGTCAAACTCTGGATGAAGCATTCAATCCAGGCATGGACGTGCAACCTCTCGGAAGAATCCTCCTGGGGCCGATTCCCACCGACGCTTCCCGTATCCGCCATTACCCCATCGACTATCTTCTGCTTGAGGGCGTCGAGCGATTCCGAACATATTGCCGTAACCTCCTGCCAGCAGCGCCGGCAAACAGGGAGATCCTGGCCAGAGGGCATAAACCTACCCGGGATCCAATAATCTATCAAATTCTTTTCCATCTTTGTTCCTTCTTTAGCTTTTTGGATCCTCGTTTTCTCTAGTAGGTTCTTCACCTCTGCGAATCTCCACTGGCGTATGGAGTTACGGCTGCACCCTTCCCCGTAGACTTCTTCGCGGAGCATCTTGACTGTGCCAAACGATACAAATTTGCAGCACTTCGACTGGCATGTGCATCTCGTCTGGCAATAGTCCGCAGCGGCCTTGATGGCTTTGTTATTTAGCGTCAACTCGCTCTTCATTTTTTTATTTCTTCTCTTTGCGAGCTGACGCAGCCTTTTTTTACCGGCCGCTTTTGGGTCATAATGCCCCGCTACTGAGTGCCCTTGGGGGCAGTGCATACATTTACGTTCGGCGACGCCCGCTTGGTCGCAGCTAGTATCGCTTTCTGAGCTGAGATCTTCGCGGGCTCGCTCCATTTCCACCGCCCTCTTAAACTTCTTCGCGAAGTCGACGTTGTTCATTTTTTTTTTTTTTTTTATAAAAAAAAATAGAGCGTTGAAAAAAAAAGAACGTTGCAACTAAATTATGTAAGTGATAAAAGTAATATACATTTGTTGCTTATAGATACATTTATGAAAAACTCTTTAATTGGTGGGCACGAATCTTAACCGCATGCTGTGTATCAGTCTCGTATTGACATGTGCTGTACGTGCATGCACGATCGTGCACGTGCACGATCATCACAAATTCACAATTCAGTAAAGTGATCTGGATCAATTTTTTTTGGAATCATCGCGATCAATTTTTTTTGATCACTTGCGTCTTTTCGATCACTTTTTTTGTCTGTTGTTTTGTTTTTTGATTTGATGATGGCAAGAACGAAGATGACTACTAAGGATGCAAAAAAGGCAAGGAATGCGAAGAATGAGGCTTTCGGGAAGAAGAAGGCGACGGTTCCTATTGCTGGAGGGGTCAAAACACCAAAGCAACCTCCCATGGCGCCTGACACGGCAGAGAGGGTAGCCACGCTATACCCGAACTGCGTGTCTTTCCTGATCGTGGAGGTCCCTGAAGGTGACAACAGGTTCCGCATCCAGGATGCCGCAGCGAAGGAACGAACGTACCAACTGTTTGGGTACATGAAGCGAGATAGTGACCTTTGCCACACGTGGAGGGCACTTCGTCGTGGCAAGGTGATCGACAAGAGCGCGAGGGAGCACAACATCGCCGAGACCCTCTACAACCTGAAGGTCTGCCGGGTGAAGTACACCGGGGACGACGGCAATAAGTGTGTAGTTACGGATCTCCAGCTGGAGTACTCTCGTGTCTTCGTCAACGACAAGAATCGTACGGAGTCCACTGTCTACATGACCTTGGACTCCGACTTGATCTTCGGAAGCGACGGGAGCGACTGGTTCTGGCAGGACAAGGACGTCGAACGGTTGTAAGTTTCTTTGATAAAGAATCATTGCGTACTTTATTAATATCAGTATTTTACGAAACTTTCCTGCAATTGCATGACAGCCAGGACGCGCTCGATAACCTCAAGAGTGTCCTGTTGGAGTCCCGGCCGAAGACGGACCCGGTGGCGGTGTGCTACATGCAGCAGATCCGGTTCTACGACAAGGAGCTCCAGGACGTGACTGAAGTGGCAGGCCAAGTCGTAGAGTACTTCGACGAAGAGTACAATCCCGAAAAAACGTACGAGGATTGCCACTTTTCGTCGGACGGCGGCAGCCAGGGGGAGGACGAGGACTCCGACGGCGGAGATTCGGAGGAAACGCCGGTGGTTCGAGAATCCACGTAAGCTGTCTACATTTTTTCCTGAAATTTAGTAGGCCGTGAACAAAGCATTATTCTTGACTTGAGTTGAACTTCCAAAAAAAGCAAAATGAACACATTTTTAAGCCATCAAAAACGTTCTTTAGACACATAAACTGGTGTTTTTCTCATTAAAAACGAGAAAAAACATGAAAAAAAAGTGAATGTCAAAAATGAGAAGAATTTTGTTGGAATTTTCATGTGAACAAATGCAGTTGCGGGCTGCAAGGCGGCCAACCTCCCTCCGGTGGCTCTTTTGGGACGGGTCGAAGTACTGGTGATGGTTATGCCACCGGTTCTTCGAGTTCTTCGTCCCTTTTTGCCAGTGCCCATGTCTTAGAGTCGAAATCCAAGGCGAGGAACCGGAAAAGGAAGCATTCGGAAGACCCCAAAGGCGAAGATTCGCACAAGAAGAAGAGGTTGCAGGATGAGAGAGAGAAGGCCAGCAGGTTGGACGGGATCAAGATTAATCAGCGGACGGCCCGTATGTCTGCTGATCAATACGATCCCGAGGCCGTGGACGATAGCCTGAAGTCGATCGAGGTCAGCGGAGGGAGGAAAATTGATAAGCCGAAGAAGAAGAAGAAGGGAGATGAAGAAGTGGAGGACCCCGAAGACGTTGGCGATTTCAAACAGCTCACGGGGGACTCCGTTAAGAGGGTGATGAGGCAGTTCGCAGTGAAGCTCAACACTGGTGGCCTCGAGGACGAAGCAGCAGGAGGATTCACGTTCTTCGATGTGCCTGTAAATCTGATCGAGTAAGTCTTTAAAAGCAATTTTTTTTTTTCAGTGTTTGTAAAATAGGGCATCCATCACTATATATAGTGATGAGGTGCGTGTACATGGATGTCAATTTGAAGACTAACTTTTATTTTTTAATTTAACTTGAAAAAAGGAGTATTTTGTATGCTTTTTTGACTGATGTGTTTTTATTTGGCAATTTGTTTTTCATGTTTCGTAAAAATGAAGCACCCATCACTATATATAGTGATGGATGCTCTTTTTTACGGTTACAAAAAAAAAATTCGAAGCCTTTGCTCAATACGTACGAACGTGCTTGCAGTAAGGCCCCCCCGGAGTATCGACTCCGGGAAATCAACGAACGGTGGCTTAAACAACTGATGGACATATTTACCGAACAGGGCAACAATTCCGTCGGAGGAACTGTCCTCCTGATGTGCGCAAACACAAATAAGACGAAGCTAGAAGTGGAAAATTTTCTGACCGCCACGATGCCCACCCTGACCACTATCGAGAAAGTCGAGCAAGCCCGTGCCGAGGGGTGGTTCTTCTTCTCCCTAGGTGGGAACCATCGTTGCGAGGCCCATCGGCGATTTGTCGCCATGGGCAAACTGGAGTGGTTCAGGATCAAGGCCATTTGTCTTTCTTGCATTCCGCAGCAACACAAGAATACCATCCGCGGGGTAAGTTTTTTTAATTGAACCGTGTTCTTAATGCTGCTAATTAAGTAGTGTCTTTTGTTTTTAGCATTATTAACGTTTAAGGGAATGGTGCGAAATATGCACTTTGTGCAATGCGCCGCTTATGCGCGTGCTAGCAGTTCAGCATTTACCACCATGATGAATTCTGTTTAAAAAATCGAATCGCTGTAAATTTATAGAATTTCCTGGTGATACATTGGAAAACGTGTTGCTAAATTGGATAAAATGTAAAGCGTTTTACGGCTACAACTTTGTGCAATTCATTCATTAGAATAAAAAATACGGCATAAAACCTTCTTTTAGGATGATGCTTAATAAACTAGCATTATCCTTAAGATGCGTTTTGCGACTACGGAGAATAGTGGCGCATGGGGCCGTAACCTTAACAATGAACGGATCATCAATGTTGTCCCGGCTATGCGGGCATAGCCGGGACAGGTTCCGGATGGTGTGCACACATCGTTCTGGCCGCCGTTCAGTGTCCCCCGCAGTGCGTTCCGCACGCACCATACGACGCCTGGTGCCAGGAGAAAGACTATCTCCTGGTGGCTGGTACATGGCCGATTGTGAGGGCAATCGGTCATCGTATGAATGTGCGTCATCATCAGGGGGCACACCAGACATCGAACCCTCGGCAAATCCCGACCTGATAGGGGCGTCTGGCCCAGTTTCGCTAGCAGGTCGGGTGTAGGAACAACGTTCAGGCAGATGAGGCCCGATACTTGAAGGGCGTGTAATCTGTCTGTAATGCCTACTTTTGCCACTTTGAGCTGCATCTTTTCGAAATAGATCATTAGCCAAGACTGTACAGCGAAATATCGTCAAAATAAAGAACTGATATTACAACTTTATTTTGGCGAAATTTTCAGAAACAGTTAAAGGTTAAAGTGTCTATTTTCTTTGTTAAGAAGTGTACTTAAGTGACCGGTTCTTCTAAAGGAAGTGTCTAGAGTTTCTTTGTGTTTAAGCGATAAGTTGATCACTTGAAGAGTGAAAATGTCATAGTCAAAAATACATGTAATTTGGTCATTTTACGACCTTTAATTTCTTTTTCTGAAACATTTTTTTTTGAACCAACTTTTTTGGTGGGTCCATCACTATATATAGTGATGGGACCTTGAAAAAAAGTGTGATTCAGATTTTTGAAAGGACAACATGTATCTTTTTTATCATTTTTCTCATTTTTGCAGCTTGCCTTTTGGCACAACTCAACTAATAAAGGCTACCACCAAAAGGAATGGGAATGTTTCAAGGAGCTCCTGGAGAAATACCTGGTAAGAATCTCTTTACCTTTTTTCATTTGACAAAAAGGACTTAAAACAACACAACTGTCTTTTTTTCTCCAGGGATTGAAGGAGGGAGTTCGAAAGTATCTCTACCTGCGCTACCATCAAGGGTGGCGGGAAGTAGATGATACTTATAAGGTTCAATACCCTCAAGTGTACGAAGCGGCAAAAGTCTACAAGGAAACGGCCATGGCGCAGTTCGCGCACATGGTCGTCGGAAAGGCGTGCGAGGGTAGTGATAAAAAGTGGGACACGGAGAAGACGGTGAAGGCCCAGACGTTCAACGACTTCATGGGTTTCATCTTCTCAGCAGACGACAATCTTCTCAAGGTATGGCAAGCCTTGATGAAGACCATCGGGGAGGGGAAACTCGTGAAGGAGTGGGCGAAGGACAAGGAGCGGGTCGCCAAAAACGCGATCTTCTTCGTGAGTTGTTTCTTAGTTCTACAGAAAGTATTTTCTTTTGTTACTAGATGCATAATGTTGAACATATTTTTTCGCGTTACATGCAAATGCAGACCGATGAGGACAAGAAGGGTTGGTCGTTCAGTTCGCATTTGGCTTTTAAAAGGCTGAATTCGAAGGATGCCCAAACCCTTCTTCTTCAACTCGCTGAGAGTAAGATCACGCTTACCGATTTCCGCACGACCACGTACCTGACGGTTGTCAAGTACGTGGTGATGAAGCATATCATCGACTGGGCCCATCAGAGCGGACAGCTCGGTAAAGATGCCAAGGCGTCTGTTACCGAGACCGATTTCTTCGTAAGTACCTATTTTCTTGTGTTTGTGCATACTGTATCGTCGTTTTAAAACGTTTCGAGACTGATCAAACTTGCAGGCTGCTCTGACGTCTACCAACGAACACAACGTTCCGGTCGACGGCAGTATCATATTCCGAACTGAAATTCTCCCCGATATCGAGAACGCCATCAGCAATCTAAAAGTGGTTGATGGCTTCGGTCCGAAGATGATCCAGAGCGTCTGCTCACCAACCTCCGCGACGTGGAGAAACCTGCTCGACAAAGTCTCAAATCTGATCACGACGGCCAGGAACAGCAGGACAAACCCGAGCATGCGGCTTCCCGTGAGGGCGAGGCCGCAGTCCGCTATCGTAAGGATGGTCGGGGCCGCGGATGACAGCAGTGCGGGAGCCCAGCAGTGCGTGTTAAACCAGCAGTTCACTTTTGAACATAAGGTGATCACGCACTACATGTACGATGCGGGGGAAGACGTGTTCGCTCCTGTGCACTCTGCCGTTGATCGTAAGTCCTCTGTGAAATTATACAAAGGAAATTACAAGGGACTGATCGCGGCAGAGACAGCATCTACAGGGGGAAAGGTGGATTGCGGTGTCCTTTACATGGACCCGCCCTGGAACATCCATCCTCAGCGTAGGGAGGACAGTCGCGTGTTCACGCCCGAGGAGGTACGGTTTTCAAAGAAAACATCAGTTATTTAGTGTCTGAATGAAGTTGCATGTGTACGTATGAATTGAGCTCAAATTATGCAGCTCACGCAATTCCTCAACGAGCTGGCGAAGGTCAACGTCAACGACCTGTGGACGGCGTTCGTGACGGCTTCACCCTATCAGCTTTCGCCTTTTATGGAGGCGATAAAAAAGGTGAAGTACGTTGCGGCGGTCTATGTCTTGTTCTGGAAGAAGAAGACGGCGACCAACGCCGAGATCCCCAGCGCCGGGGGGTTGACGCTCGTGTCGGATTGTGAGCACGTTATCCAGGTTCTGATAGATGCACGGGATCGACTCGGCGCTAGCGGCCAAGCCCCAGTGGTCAGCGCCGATCATTTCCCTTTCTTTAAAATGGCCTACCTAAAAAGAAACCCAAGGTTCAGTCCGGACGTAATGCGTCATTGTGTGTTCGAGGCCCCATACTGCGCTGGCTCCGAAAAAACGAAGGCGAATGGGGAAGTAGTAAACATGTCCGAGAAGCCAGTCGGACTCGGCATCGCCTTGGTACGTATACTGCAAAGTTGTTTATGTAATTTTTGTTATTTAATTTAAATGCTTCTATTGTAGTTGATGCAGGCCGTGAGGGGGGCGGGTGATGCCTACGTCACCTGGTGGGAGACCCATTCGGGCGTCCTCGGGTCTGCGACAGGTGCGATCTTACAAGGCCACAATGTCGTGGCCTGTGAGATCGAGCCTCAACAATTCTCAGCGGGCAAGGCAAGGCTCTCGGCCGAGGTAAACAACCGGCTTCACATGCGTGCCTTCACGAAGCTGAAGCTGCCGAGGAGCCAAGTCCTTGTCCACAAGGATGACGTGGACAAGGATGCAGAAGAGGCGCGGTATCTGCCCCATCCTCGCCTATTTGAGCTCCGGGAGGTGGAGGACTTGAAGCAGCTTGATCCGCTAAAGGTCTACAAGGATCGCTGCAAGCCCCTCCGCGTACGTTTTTCATTTTCAAAAGTTTAATTTTTTTTGCAACGTCTTAAAAAATGCATCCCATCACTATATATAGTGATGGATGTCCAAAATAAAAAAAAAATAAAAATAAAATACTTGTTATTATTTTTATTTTCTGAAAATTATGCAGGCTTCGAAGGACGCGAACTGCGACGTGATGCTTTTCTGGTACTGGAAGCTCTTCGGCGACTTCGTCGAGGTGCCCAGCCAGGCAAAGATCACGAGTTATTTCGTATCCATCGAAAAAGGCAAGGAAGCCCGGAAGCGCAAGAAGAAGACGGAGGGTGATGATGAGGATGACCCCACCCCCACAGGGGGGCCGGGTCTTAAAACCGGAATCACCATTTCCATCGAGGATGAACCGAAGCCACTGCATGAGGAGCCCGGCAACAGTAGTAGCAGTAGTAGTAGTGGCAGTGACGAAACTGGGGGCAATGGCGACAATGGCGACAAAGGCGACAAGGTCAGGATGAAGTGCGGCGCTCTGGTGGACAAGAAGGATGTTGAATTCCTCTTCAAACCAGGAAATTGTACCCTCCGTAATTTGGAAGTCTTCGGGGGTTGTCCTATCGACCTGACTGGCATTCCGGCTCATATCGACCCGTGTCTCAACACTTGGCTGCAGGCAGGAAATATCTACACCCCAACATCGTGGGCTGTGTGTCCTCCGAAGAGCGCATCGGGTAACCCCGCTGCCCCCTGCATAACCGAGTGGAGGGTTATTTGCGAAGTCAACGGCCAGTGGGTAACCAACTGGTTCGTCGGCTTCGGAGTGGCCACGCTCCCTCAGATGCTTATGTACGCCAGCGATGAATACGGTTTTACCCATGCTGAGGAGGCCCACGATGACGTGTACGCAGTGGCCCGGGCTGTTCTGTACGATCTCCGGAATCCAACCATTATCAAGGAGTGGCAGAATGAGGAGTTGAAGGTCCACCAAGAAGAGACTTGGCTCACTTCGTCAACGGCCCTCTTCGTTCTGCGGCAGGGAACCGCGCTGGATTACGGCGCGGAAACTAAGGATTTTTTTGGGTTCGAGGTGAACTCGGAAAAAAGTTTCAGGTCCTTTGCAGTCACGGAATGGTGCAAAAGCTGCAAGGACCTGGTCCTTACTAAACCGAAGAAGGGGGCCGTATTTAAATCCGGGGGAGCTATGAAGAGCCTGCGCAGGGGCCGATACGACAAGGATCTCAACGAGGAGCTGTACAAGGCGCTGATACCTTACATCAAGGAAGACTTCCTTGACTCTGTGGAGGACCTGGCGTATCCCGCCTTCCATTCTGCAACTGAGGCGGCGGAGCAGAAGTTTTGGGGCCTCGGCGGGGGTTACAAGGAGTGGGATGGCCCCCGTGAGCTCATGGAGATGAAGAGTGCAGAGTCGATGGCAAAAGGAGTGGTCGCCAAGCTCGAGGAGTGTCTCCTCGGCTTTTACTCCGACATTGATCCGGAGGAGGTGTGCGGGGGAACCAGCGGCGAAACCGCCAAGAAATGGTGGTTTGTGCTTGCGAGGGAGGCTCGCGGCTTGAAGGGAGGCCCGCCCTCCGGACAGACCACTCCTCGGGGTTTCACTCCGTCTCAGAGGACGAAGCCGGGGAACAAGGCCCTCAACTTTCCCCGAATGGCCGGCGTTCAAGAGGAGGAGGAGGAGGAGAAGAAGAAGGAGGCCGAATAATCTCTCCTCTCTCTGAAGTAGACCATCTCTCTCGTACCCATCTCCCTTCGCCACCGTCATCGTACCTCAGCACAAAGCCCCCCCACCATTAATGAAGATTATGGGGAGGGCAAATGGGGAGTGGTGGTGGTCGGTGTGCCTCGGAAAAAGGGGATCCATCACTATATATAGTGATGGATGCGTTTTTTTTTAACTTTTTTTATTTTTTTGTTTATGTGTTTTTTTTTTAATTTTTCTTCTTTGTGTTGCATGTTTTTATGTGATTGGTGGGGTGAGGATGGGGCAAGAGAGATAATCGAGGCTCCTGAATTACCTTTTGTTCGATTTCCGCAAGGGATCGGACCCCAATCGTTGCGATGTCTTTAAACACGTTGCCTTTTTGTATTAAGGCACGTGTGAACATGGGTATTGTTCCATGGATGTGGCCACTTCATGCACCAAGGGGGGCGGTGCGAAGTAAAAGAAGTGGAGGCGCGTAGCTTAGACGGGTGCTAGTTACGTGACTGCGGGTTAAATGATTCCATGTGTCATGTAAATCCCATGCTCATCACTATATATAGTGATGGGGTCGCTGTTTTCATGTGTCAATGTTTTTTTTTTTTGCATGTGTGGCTTTGTTGGACTTATCGGCAGTGAATTTAGGGATGTTTTAACTTATTGTGGACAAATCGTTATGTTGGAATTGTGTGCTTCAGAGTCGAGTTCACTCTGTGTCTACAGTTCGAAGAAGTTTCAAGTTTATATATTTTGTTGTATTTACCGACTCTTGGAAATTTGATAATATTCATCAAAAAAATGAAGATTTTGCGATATTTGAAGACTTTGCAGTATAAGGACGAAGGCTTTTCTACATTTTGTTGTTTCGATAAAAAAAAATCTTGTGTTTCAGCTGTTTTTATACAGCTTTACATTTTGTATGTCAACAATAAACAAGTGACATTCTTGAAAACGGTCAAATTATGTTCATTTCGATGGCGTCTTAACTTCATGTTTTTGAGATTTGTTCTTCATGGCCAAAATAAAGTTTTTTGTACACTTTCAAAAACAAAATTCACAGAACCCTAAAAGTGCATCGCAACCCGGTTGTGTCATCCATCTTCTTAATATAATATAATATAATATAATATAATATAATATAATATAATATAATATAATATAATATAATATAATATAATATAATATAATATAATATAATATAA
>Ga0214170_1000504_pt1 | contig 13635 bp, 11 predicted proteins | sample TroBogEpilimnion_2_FD_153008 | JGI IMG/M metagenome (GOLD analysis project Ga0214170, IMG submission 153008) | Freshwater microbial communities from Trout Bog Lake, WI - 27JUN2007 epilimnion | ecosystem: Environmental > Aquatic > Freshwater > Lake > Epilimnion/Euphotic zone | place: Trout Bog... | reverse complement strand
TGATGGGTGAGATTTCGAGAGTTTGCGCAATCACCTCACTGATTGCAAGATGTCGAACTCCTTCACTCTGCCATTGTTGAATCTCTTGGGCATCCACCCCCGCTGTTGCCACGATGAGATCTTGCCTTCCGCGTGTGCTCACAACGCGAAGATCAGATCGTACGAGATTGTGCATGATGAGATTGTTCTGCCTGACGATATCCCGATGATGCAGTGACTTACTTTTGCCTAAATGCTCACTTGTCACCGAGAGCGCGTTGAGATCACGAGCGTGAAGTAATGGCTGGTCATAGGGCGAGAGATACACAGTTGTTGAGGTAAATCCGCTACCAGCAAGCAGCGCCAAGAGGTTGCGTGCGATCCGAGTATCACCGCGGATCTCAATCTGAAAAGTTGCCCGCGCATGAAGTTCACCCTGGCCACCATCAGTTGATCGATGGGTGATTAACGATCGTTCGCTATCTACTCGTTCGCTGGCATTGAGATGATGTTGTGCTCCTGTAGTTGATGGGCCCGCGTGATGCTCGATGACTCCCAGTGCGGTGAGCTCATGTAGAAGTTGAAGAAGTGCGCTGGGAGAGAGATCGAGCAGGCGTGCGATCTCAGCGTGGGCGTGAACCCCTGTTGAGTGGCGCAGGATCTGTCGGTAAGGAATTGCATCAAGGACGAAGCCTTCCCGAGCATCACCCACATAGATCGTCCCATCTCTTCTTGTGAGCACTCGAAAGGAGGCTTTGAGGCGTGGATAGATCTCTTCATTCACGGGCGAAGAGTCTCGCGATGCGTGCTGAAGGGAGGTTGCATCTTCGAGAGTGTGGGAAAGAGCGGGTTAAGGCATCAGCATGCGTGCAAAAGAAAACAGCCCGTACTCGTTACCTCAGTGAGGCGGGAGTACGGGCTGCGAAGAACAAGCGAGTGGGGCTCACTCCTTTTCTAGAGTGAAGCGATTACGCCTTACCCAAGATACGGTTGAGCTTGGTTCCACAGACAGAGCAGATGCCCTGTGCCATACGGCGACCAGAGTCAGAGACCTTGACTTCGCCTTCGAAGGCACGCTTCTCTTTGCACTTAACGCAGTAAGCGCCAGAGTTGTCTTCAAGCTTTCCTACATATTTTTCGGCCATGGTGACCCTCCTATCGCCGCAGCAACTCGTCGTGACGCGCAGGTGCTTCCCGCGCTGAGCGTGCGTACGCGCTCAGGGTACCCCTGCCGCTCTACGCGTGGTGGGATATCGAGGGCATTTCCTCGTCGATATCTTCTGTGGATATCGCCTCGGGTGGGGCCCCAATGCCCGCCTCAAAGCCCTCAAGGTAGGCCTCGGCGCGCTCAAGCTCGGGATAACGGGCCAAGAGCTCCCCAAAGTCGGCTCCATGCCCCGGAATCCTGAGGTGGATCAATTCATGGAAGATGACGCAGTTCAGGACATAGGCAGGTGCGCTCGCTAATCGGTCGGCGATCCGAATTGTCCGATCCACGGTCGTGCAGCTACCCCAGCGGCCCTGCATGCTCCGCCAGCGGATCGAGGAGGGGCGTTCGTGGAATTCAGGGAGGTAGCGCTTGCAAAGTTCTTCTGCCATCTGAGATAACTGGTCATCTCCACGTCGAGATCTCGCCTCTCGAGTGAGCACGAGATTGATCATCTCGGGAATGATTGTCGCTTCATCACGCCGAAGGGTGCGATCCGGGATGTGAATCTCGATGATTCCATTATTTCGAAAGGCGGTAATGCCCCGCTTTCGCCTAGTGGATCGGATCACTCTAAATTCAGGGAGTGCGATGAGTTGCGAGGGAGAAGTGGTCAACTCCTGCTTTCGCTTCTTACGAGATCTCTGCTCAGTGTGAAAGTTCTGAGCCGTTGCCACGGCGGGAAAGATATCCTCGAAGATCGACTCTTGGAAAAAGTTCTCCACCGACATTCGACTTTATCCCCTGTTTCTCCACAGAGTTATCAACAAGCAGCTGATAACGATGGAAAATTTTCTCCTACTTATGCACAGAATCAAGGGAGATCCTGAAAGAGTCGCAAAAATATTTTGAGATCTCTAGTCGGTCTATTTGATTTAAGAGGGGTTTACCCATAGTTTTCTCGCACGAAGTCCTCGGATAACCGTTCATTGTCAGCAAGGGGAAGGCTGACAAAGAATTGTGCGACCGGGGGCTTCGCTTTTTTATGGGCTATAGCAATCCACTCAAATCATCAGGAACTGTGGTGCTCTTGAGAAATACCGCCGGGTCTGCGAGATCACTTGCTTGTGGAAGAAGTGCAGAATCCTCCCAGCGATGATCGCGCTCTTCGATACCTGCAATCTGCAGTACATCACCCCAGAACTTTGCGGTTTCGCGCATTCGCCGTGGTGATACTTCTAGATTGAGGAGTGATTTAAAGAGTTGTTGAGTAGGAGAGTTTGTTGCTCGCGCACGACGAACAACTTCTTGGAGTGCAGGCAGTGATGGCAATCGATCGCTGGCAGCAACAGCAACGACGTGATCGATCCACCCTTCAATAAGTGCGAGTGCCATCTCAACTTTTTCGAGAGCTGCAGCTTGTTGCGGGGATTGCTCAGGCATAAACATGCCACTTGTAATCGCACGATTAATTGATTCGGCATTCTCAACATCGAGATCGCCTGATGAGATCGCCTCTTCTGCTTGTCGTTGTATCGCTTCAATATCAATAGAGATTCCTCGGCCATACGCAGCGATCGCATCACGCATGTAATCACTCAACCAAGGCGCATGTGTGAAGAGCCGAACGGCTGCTGCCTCACGGAGTGCAAGAAAGATTCGTATCTCACTTGTTTCGATATCGAGTCCTTCGCCCCAGAGCGCAAGATTCTGCGGAATAAGTCGTGGCTCGCTCCGCGCAAAGAGGGGGAGAGCGACATCATTTGCACCCGTCACCCGCAGCGAGAGCGCTCCGACTGATTGACCTAACTGGGTAGCGATCATGCTCCCCATAAACCCACGCATCATCGCAAGCATGCCGCCACCAAAGGGAGAAGCGCTACCCATCATGGCTGCAAAGGCTGGCTTTGCCATATCGGGAATTTCATCCATATCAACATCATCAACGTTCATACCGCTCATTAATTCGGCGAGAGCGCTCGCCATTCCTTCGGCAAGTGGTTCCACAATCTTCTGCCAGCCGGCGATTGATGAATCGAGCCAATCTTTCCGACTCCATGCAACATCTTGCAGCGCAGAGAGATTGGGAAAGATGGTGGCGCTGTCGAGCCAATTCTGTGCGATTTCCAAGGCTTCGCGAATCTGATCAACCTCATGCATGCCGACTGGGATAACAGAATTACTCGCTAAAAAATTGCGAGCGCTATCGCGTAGGGCGGTCGTTGCAATCATCGGCAGGTGCGAGGAGTCCCGAGAAGGTTGCGAGTCAGAGAAATCCCCACCCGGAGTGAATCCAAAGTTACCGCTCATGGCACCATTCTCTCCCCAAGGTCATAGAAATGCATGTATGCAGAACCCTGCGAACTCAGAGAATATTCCGCGCCGCTTTAGATTAGAGTGGGCGAGTGAGAATGAATGAAGCACTTCACATTGTGGCATCGACTACAACAGCGGCCGCTCATGGCAACCCCGCCTTCTCAGCGCTGATCTGGTGGCTCATTCCGCTCTTTGCTGTGACTGGAGCGATCATCTACGCCGTCTGGGTCGCGCGATTTAAAGATGGCTACGAGAATGAGACCAATCGTTCTGTGAACTCCTTTCAGAGCTTCCAGCGCAGTTTTACCGAGACCAAGCGTGCTCAAGGTTCGGTCCGTCCCCTTCCGCCTCAAAGCCCAGATCAGGATCCGCTCTAAACCCGACCGAACGCTAGAGTGTGCGCTATGAGCTCATTCAATTTTCCGAATAACCCCTTCTCGCAGCGCCCTGCCGGTGCTGGTTTTGGACGAAAGAAGGTTGGGCCCTTTCCACTGACAGTTGCCGCGCTCGTCATTCTGGGCGTCATCCTCCTCTCGCTCAGTGGTTTCTATGCTGACATTCTCTGGTTCCGCTCGGTTCACTTCTCATCTGTCTGGCGAACTACCTTACTTACGAAAGCTGAACTTTTTATCGCCTTTGGCGTGATCACATCTCTTGTTATAACTCTCAATATTTATCTCGCACACCGCAATCGTCCGATCTATGTGCCGACTTCGATTGAGGCCGAGAATATCGAGCGCTATCGCGGGCAGCTCGATCCATTTAAGCGCCCAGCTCTCATTGCTGCGGGAGTCGCCATCTTCTACTTCGCTGGTAGTTCCGGGGCTCGCCTCTGGCAGATCTGGCTCCAATTTAAGAATGCAACGCCATTTGGTAGCAAGGATCCCCAATTCGGTCTGGATATCTCCTTCTTCGCATTTAAGTTGCCGCTCTATCAAGCACTTATTGGGTGGGCTATCTCAACTCTCGTTCTCACTCTGATCGTGACTGCAGGAATTCACTATCTCTATGGCGGAATTCGCCCACAGGTCCGAGAAGATCGAACATCTGTTGCTGCGCGAGTCCAACTTTCAGTACTGCTTGGGCTCTTGGTGCTCGTCAAGGCTGGGGCTTACTGGTGTGATCGCTACAACCTTGCGCTCAAGACTGGCCACTTGATCACCGGCCTCTCCTATACCGATGTCAATGCAACTCTTCCTGCAAAGGCAATTCTTGCTGGCATCGCCGTCGTCTGTTCACTCCTCTTCTTCGCAAATATTGTTCGCCGCTCATGGGTGCTCCCAGCAGCTGGTGTTTCGTTGATGGTGATCTCATCTGTTCTGATCGCCGGTCTTTATCCAGCATTCATTCAACAGTTCCAAGTAAAGCCATCTGAATCAACGAAGGAAGCGCCATTTATTCAACGCAATATTGATGCGACTCGTGCCGCCTATGGTCTCGACAAAGTCACGATCAAGGATTACCAAGCAACAACAACAGTCGCCAGTGGCCAGCTTTCAGGGGATGCCTTGACTGTCTCCAATACCCGTTTGCTCGACCCCAATGTGGTCTCAGCGACCTTCCGCCAGCTTCAGCAGATCAAGCCCTATTACACCTTCCCAGATTCACTAGATATGGATCGATATACCGTCAATGGCAAGAGTCGCGATACCGTCGTTGCGGTACGTGAACTCAATATCGCAGGAAGTCCATCTCGAAATTGGATTAACGATCACTTGGTATATACCCACGGCTTCGGATTCGTGGGCGCCTATGCCAATACCGTGGATGCTGATGGTAAGCCAACCTTTGCTGTTGGAAATATTCCACCAACAAGTGGCCTTGGCGCATTTGAACCACGTATTTACTTTGGTGAGAATGTCCCGGATTACTCCATCGTCGGCGGCACTAAGGCCTCAACCCCGGCAGAGCTCGATTACCCAGATGACTCTTCAGCCAATGGCCAGAAGAACTACACCTATACAGGTACTGGTGGTGTTCCTATGGGTTCGATGCTCACACGCTTGCTCTTCGCTGTGAAATATAAGGACCAGAAGATCATCCTCTCAAACCTCATTAATAAGGATTCGAAAATCCTCTTCAATCGCAATCCAATGGATCGCGTGCAGAAGGTGGCGCCTTGGTTGACGCTCGATGGCAATGAATATCCAGCAGTAGTAAATGGTCATATCGTCTGGATCATCGATGGCTACACGACTTCAGCGGGCTATCCATATGCGAAGGTGACCAACCTCGCTGCCGCAACAACGAACTCGGTAAGTGCAGCAACCACTTCGGTTGCACCGCTTGCAGATCAAAATGTGAATTACATTCGCAATTCGGTGAAGGCGACAGTTGATGCCTTCGATGGCACCGTTCACCTCTACCAGTGGGATACCACCGATCCAGTCTTGAAGACCTGGTCTAAGGCTTATCCTGGCACGGTCGAACCAAAGAGTGCGATTTCACCTGCGCTCTTGGCACATATTCGCTACCCGGAAGATCTCTTCAATGTTCAGCGTGATGTCTTGAGTACCTATCACGTTGATTCAGCTGCGGCCTTCTACGGCGGTCAGGATTTCTGGCGTATTCCAAGCGACCCATCATCACTTGGTGCAAACGCTGCAACTCAACCTCCTTATTACCAGACAATGCAATTGCCTGGAGCAAAGAAAGCTTCTTTCTCACTCTCAACGAGCTTTGTGCCAAAGGGCGGTCGACAGAACCTCACTGCATTTGCAGTCGTGAACTCTGACGCTGGTCCTGACTACGGAAAGATCACAGTGCTGCAACTGCCGCGATCAACAAATATTTCGGGTCCATCACAGGTCGCATCAAACTTTGAGGCGAAGCCAGAGGTCGCTCAAGCGCTCTCACTTTTGCGTCAAGGTGGCTCTGATGTCGTCCTCGGAAACTTGATGACACTTCCTGTCGGCGGAGGTCTGCTTTACGTGCAGCCGGTCTATGTTCGTGCGACATCAAACTCTGCGGCATATCCACTTCTCCAGAAAGTCCTGGTGAGTTTCGGAGACCAGATTGGCTTCGATAACACACTTCAAGGTGCACTCAATGAAGTCTTCGGTGGTAACTCTGGCACGACATTGAGTAATGGCACTGGGGCCTCAACCTCAACTGGATCTACTGCACTCGCAGGAAATACCTCACTCAAGAGTGCACTTGCTGCGGCACAATCAGCGCTCGCAGATTCACAAGCAGCACTCAAGAGTGGTGACTTCACGGCATATGGCCAAGCCCAGAATCGATTGAAGGCGGCAATTGCTGCAGCAATCAAGGCGCAGGGGAGTAAGTAAGCGCCGATTGGGTAATTATTGATCTTTCCTTTAAGATTGAGATACCGACGCGGGGTGGAGCAGCTCGGTAGCTCGCTGGGCTCATAACCCAGAGGTCATAGGTTCAAATCCTGTCCCCGCTACTACAGAGAAGATCCGGTTAGCACTCACCAGTGCTTGCCGGATTTTTTATGCAGGTATTCTTATACCTGTGAGCCCCTACCAATCTCTGGTTGATCCTTCGGCAGAACAACTCGTTTCAGTCGTTGCAGAACGGACTGTCTCAGCCATTCTCCACGCTTGGCGCGAGAATCGCGATGCTCACATTGTCATTACTGGCGGCCGCACCGGTCTTGCGATCGCGCAGGCACTCGATGTGAACCTCTTCCGCCTTCTCAATGAGAAGGGTTCGGATCTCGACGCAGCCCTGACCCTTCATATCTGGTTTAGCGATGAGCGCTTCGTAGCACTAGATCATGCAGATCGTTCGGATACAACTTTGGTGGCGGCCTTTACGCGAAGCCTAAGTCGACTCACCTTCCATCGTGTTGCCGCACCAGTTTCTGAGTTAACCCTCGATGCGGCGGCCGATCTCTATGCGATGGCCTTGGATCAAGCCCTTCCCGATACGAAGCGCTTTGACGCAGTCATCATGAGCATGGGTGAAGATGGTCACATCGCCTCGCTCTTCCCTGGCCATACTCACGAGTTAGATTCAACGAAATCGGCCATTGCCGTAGATAATTCTCCTAAGCCACCCGCGCAGCGGGTCTCGATAGGTGCGGCTCGATTAGCTCGAGCTTCTGCTATCTATATCTTTGCCGTTGGAGAGGGCAAGCGAGCAGCGCTCGCAGACCTCTTAGATGGCGGGCAGCAGAGCCCAATCTCAATGTTGAGAAAGAATTCACCTGCAACTCAGATTGTTATCGCTACCGATATCAAGATCTGATTTAGTCTCCGTCAGACGGATACGTGATGAAACGAGAGAGAAGAAGATGAGCAACCAGGAACTTCAATTCACAATGGTCGGCTTGGGTCGAATGGGCGCGAATATCGTTCGCAGAATCTCATCCCACATTGATTCGAATAACCCAGTCACTATCAGCGTTTATGACGTCAATGCAGAGACTGTTAAGGCCGTTGCATCTGAGGGATACACCGGTCTCTCATCGCTTGCCGACTTGGCCTCGCAAAATAGCGAGAGTAATCCTCAGATCGTATGGGTAATGGTTCCAGCAGAAGTTACCAGCCAGACTATTCGCTCAGTTGCCGAACACCTCGCACCTGGTTCAACAATTATCGATGGTGGAAATACCTTCTATCGCGATGACATTGCAAACGCTGCTTGGCTCGCCACCAAGGGAATTAATTTCGTTGATGTCGGTACTTCAGGTGGCGTCTATGGTCTCGAGCGCGGCTACTCACTCATGATTGGCGGAGATACCAAAGTTGTCGAGCGCCTCACTCCACTCTTTAAAGCGCTCGCTCCAGGTTTTGACGCAGCAGAGCGTACGCCTGGTCGCGAAGGCGAACCTGCCAACTCTGAACTTGGCTTCTTCCACTGTGGCCCAGTCGGTGCTGGTCACTTCGTCAAGATGGTTCACAACGGTATTGAATATGGCGCAATGGCTGCCTATGCCGAGGGTCTCAATATCTTCAAAGCAGCTGAAACCGGCATCAAGCACCCAACAACTGTCGGTGAACATAGCGAGACCAAGTACAACCTGGATATGCGCGAGATCACCGAAGTCTGGCGTCGCGGATCTGTTGTGGCCTCATGGCTCCTCGATCTCACAGCTATTGCCTATCAAGAAGATCCAGAGCTTGATGGCTATGAAGGTTCGGTCTCAGATTCAGGTGAGGGACGATGGACTGTTGCAACTGCGATCGATGCTGGAGTGCCTGCAAATGTGTTGAGCGCCTCACTCATGGGCCGCTTCTCTTCACGCGGAAATGATCTCTACGCCAATAAGGTTCTCTCAGCAATGCGGAAGAAATTCGGCGGACATATCGAAGCGAAGAAGAAGTAGAGGATTACGTGACACCCCGTAAGAAGAAATTAGCTGATGCCGATGTGCTGGTGCTCTTTGGAGCTACTGGCGATTTAGCGAAGAAGAAGTTATTTCCTGCCCTCTACAACATGGCCCGAAGTGGCTTTCTCACAACAGATGTTGTTGGCGTCGCTTCAACAAAGTGGAGCCATGAAGAGTTTGTGAATTACGCCTTTGACTCGATCAAGAAGACCGTTGCCGCCCCTGATGACAAGGTGCTCGAGTTTCTCGATAAGCACCTAGATCTCGTCGTCGGTAAGTACGAAGAGCAGAAGCTCTACGACGATCTCGCTGTAAGTCTTGAGGGCAAGAAGAACATCGTTATCTACCTTGCGATTCCACCTTCAGCTTTTGAGCAAGTGACCCGCGGACTCCACGCTGCTGGCCTCATGGAATACGTTCGATTGGTCGTAGAGAAGCCATTTGGTCGCGATCTTAAATCTGCGATCCATTTACAAGATTCACTCGAACTAGTTCTTCCAGAAGAGCGCATCTTCCGTATCGATCACTATCTTGGAAAAGAGTCGGTTGAAGATATCTTGGTCTTTCGCTTTGCCAACTCAATCTGGGAACCGGTCTGGAACCACCGCTACATCTCAAGTGTTCAGATCACAATGGCAGAGAATTTCGGCATTGAAGGCCGTGGCGCTTTCTATGATGGCGTTGGCGCACTGCGCGATGTCCTTCAAAATCACCTCCTTCAGGTACTAGCGCTCATCGCGATGGAACCACCGTCAGAGATTAATTCACACAACATGGAAGATGAGAAGCTCAAGATCTTCCGCGCCATTGCGCCATTGCGCCCCGAGAGTGTTGTCCGCGGACAGTATGTCGGCTACCTTGATGAACCTGGCGTAAAGGAACATTCAGATACCGAGACCTTCGCCGCTGCGCTCGTCCATATCGATAACTGGCGCTGGGCAGGAGTTCCGTTCTATCTTCGTACCGGCAAGGCTCTCGCGGAGACAACACTTGAAGTCGTTATTGAATTTAAGCAACCGCCACGAATGCTCTTTGCCGAGTCACAAGCTGGTGCTCCGAATATTCTTCGCTTCCGTCTTGGTAAGAAGGATGGCGTAGATATCGAACTCCTTGCAAAGTCACCTGGAGATTCACTTTCAACTCAGCCAGTTCAGCTCAACGTTGAATTCTCTGCTGCTCTTGGTGAACGCCAAGAGGCATACGAGCGTCTGCTACGTGCCGCGATGTCTGGTGACCATATGCGCTTCACGCGTATCGACTCTGTCCTGGAAACCTGGCGCATCCTTGAGAACGTCATCTCTGGCGAGCCAGCACTCTTCCCATACTTTGTTGGATCATGGGGACCAGAACGCGCTAACGAACTCGTTGGCGGAAAGTGGATCGATCTCTAGCCTGAATTAGGGCGAAGCTACCGTAGCTCTGATGAAGTAGTCAGAGCTACATAGGCGATACCATCGATCGCAAGCACGTATCTCTCCGCTTTGAAACTCTCAGTCGCTGTTGGCAGAGCGTTACTCACGAAGGCAACAATCTCTTCATGAAATGGCGTACTTGCGCGAGCGACTGCTGCCTGCGCCCCTAGTAAGACGGTGTACTTCTTAGAGTGCGCACTCAGGCGTGCAGCGAATCCAAGTGATGGTTCGAAGGTGAGCCCAACGACCTCATGGCGTGTTAGAACGAGACCTTCAGCGGCGGCTTTCGCAGCGATCTCAATTGATAGAGCGCTTATTGGATCTGCGAGATCTGAGTGTGAGATCTCGCTTGCGATCGAAGCGATGATTGAGAAGAGAAAGTCGCGATCAAGATGCGTCCCTGGGGTATTGCCGAGTGGATCGGTAACGATCGAAATCTCTGTGAGAGCGTGGTGCCAGGCTTTGGGAAGCGGAAGTAATTCTGGAGCGGGTGAGGTTGTTTTACTCCTGCGCTTAAAGAATGAGAAGAGACCCATGCAGTGAGCTCGTATTCCGTTAGTTCACCGCATCAAGAAATGCTTGATGCAGTTTTCCATTGGTTGAGAGACCGTTAGGCCCGTGTGCACCGAATCCGCCATCGAGATCGCCGAAGGTTCCACCGGCCTCTGTCACGATGATCGCATTAGCCGCCATATCCCAGAGAGCAAGTGAAGGCTCGACTGCAATATCAACCGATCCTTCGGCTACCAACATATGTGACCAGAAATCTCCGAGGCCACGGGTGCGCCAGATTCGCTCTTGTAGATCAATAAATTTTTGACGACGATCGCCCCAACCAACAAGGTCAGAGTACGAGATTGATGCATCACTCAAAGTCGATACAGCAGAGACGGAAATCTTTCGTGGCGTCTCGCCATTTTCACTGACAAATGCTCCGCCACCTTTATGAGCAGACCAACGTCGATAGAGCGCCGGAGCGCTGACAACGCCAACGATGACTTCATGCTCTGGATTGACGAGAGCGATTAGCGTCGCCCAGGTCGGAACACCACGCACAAAATTCTTAGTGCCATCAATCGGATCGACGACCCAGTAGTACTTATCGTTTGTTGGTGCGAGCGCTTCATCCTTGCCACCAAACTCTTCGCCTATCACGAGGTCGAGCGGCCGCTCTTGCGAGAGGATGTCGCGAATCATAAATTCGATGCCCTTGTCAGCATCGGTGACAGGTGTGAGATCAGGCTTGGTTTCGATGACCAGCTCGGATGAACGGTACTTCGCCATCGAGAGTGCATCGGCCGCATTCGCTAAGCGATGCGCCAGGGAAAGGTCGAGTGCAAGATCTCTCATAGAGGAGAGTCTACTTGGAGCCTTCTGCAAGAAGTCGTCGTAAATTGGCAAGGCGGGCGAGTGCGCTCTCAGAGAGGGATGGCCAGTGGTTTAAGGCGCAATTCTCTTCATCGTGTGAGCAATTCTTAGGACAATGTTCGATCGCAGGAGCGAACTCTGGAAAGGCCCCAATGACTCGATCGCGCTCAACATGGGCAAGACCGAAGGAGCGGACGCCAGGGGTATCGATAATCCAGCCGGTCTCGTTCTCATCGAGATCGATCTTGAGTGCAACGGCACTTGATGAGGTATGACGACCGCGACCAGTTGCCGAGTTCACATCACCAGTCGCTCGACTCTGCGTCTGAGTCAGTGCATTCACGAGAGTGGACTTTCCAACGCCAGAATGACCCAAGAGAACGGTGCGTTTGTGGCGAAGTGCTTTGCGGAGGGAGGTGAGGTCCGCGCCGCGCTCGATCCGAATCACATGGATATCGAGTTCGTTATAGATCTGAAGGAATTCGGATGGATCGGCGAGATCGCACTTTGTCACAATGATGAGAGGAGTGATTCCTTGATCGAAGGCGACGACGAGCGCTCGGTCGACAAAGCCATGGCGCGGCTCGGGATCTGCGGCAGCGATCACGATGCCGATCTGATCAACATTAGAGACGATCATCCGCTCAAACTCGGCAGAGTCATCAATGGTGCGAGTCAGGACATTTGCCCGCGGCTGGACTACAACGATTCGACTCAGTGATCCTTCTGTACCAGAGATATCTCCGACGATCGAGACGAGATCACCAACGACAACAGATTTCTTACCAAGTTCACGTGACTTCATCGCGGTTATGACGAGGCCGCTCTCTTCAATGAGGCAGGTAGTTCGTCCGCGATCTACGGCGATTACTCGAGCAATTTGTGATGCAGAATAATCAGGACGGTCTTTTGTTCGTGGCCGAGTGCGTTCCTTGGGCCTGATGCGAACATCATCTTCGCTAAATTCGCGTGGCGTCACTTAGTTGGATTTCCCGCATCCGAGAGCCCCAAGAGTGCCCTCCATGCTCCGGGGAAATCCGGAAGGGTCTTCTGGGTCGTCTCAATATTCTCAACCTGAATGCCAGCAATTTTTAATCCGATCATGGCGCCGGCTGTGGCCAGGCGATGATCCTCATAACTATGGAAAATCCCTGCATGTAATGGCGCGGGGGAGATATGCAGTGCGCTCTCTTCTTCATCGACATCGCCACCGAGCGCGTTGATCTCAGCAGCGAGTGCGGCCAACCGATCCGTCTCATGTAGGCGAAGATGGCCAATGCCACGAAGTGATGATGGCGAATCCGCTAATGCGCAGAGTGCAGCGATCGATGGCGTTAATTCGCCGACATCGTGGAGGTCGACATCAATGCCGTGAATCGTTCCATCGCTAGTGATCGTGAGATCGCTTCCAAAGTCGGTATCTTCAAAGGTGATCTGAGCTCCCATGCGAGTGAAGAGTGATCGAAGTTCATCTCCCGGTTGTGTCGTGACGCGAGGCCAATCGGTGATCGTGACCTTGCCGCCACAGATCATGGCAGCTGCCATAAATGGAGCGGCGTTTGAGAGATCAGGTTCAATCGTGATCTCGCGGCCATGCATGACTGTAGGTGCAACCTTCCAGATATTCGGCTCGCTCTCGTCGACAGTAACACCCACTTCGCGGAGCATCTGAACCGTCATCTCAATGTGAGGCAGCGATGGAAGTGATTCGCCGATATGACGAATTGTGATTCCCTCTTTCGTGGCCGGTGCGACTAAGAGGAGTGCGGAGATAAATTGGCTTGATGCAGAGGCATCTACATCAACCGTGCCACCTCGTAATTGGCCATTGGCATTAATCGTGAGTGGGAGAGAGTAGCGAGAGCCGTGTTCAATGCTCACGCCAAGTGATTCAAGTGCTGCGATAACTGGACCAAGCGGACGCTCATGTGATCGTGGATCGCCATCAAAATGAATCAACCCAGTTGCCATCGCAGCGACGGGCGGAAGAAAGCGCATCACGGTTCCGGCATTACCAACATCGACGTGGGCTGGGCCAAAGAGTGGGGCAGGAGTGATGGTGAGATCGCCATTGGGCGCCTCTTCGATCCCAACTCCAAGCGCCTTGAGGC
>Ga0214170_1000503_pt1 | contig 13647 bp, 9 predicted proteins | sample TroBogEpilimnion_2_FD_153008 | JGI IMG/M metagenome (GOLD analysis project Ga0214170, IMG submission 153008) | Freshwater microbial communities from Trout Bog Lake, WI - 27JUN2007 epilimnion | ecosystem: Environmental > Aquatic > Freshwater > Lake > Epilimnion/Euphotic zone | place: Trout Bog... | reverse complement strand
TTTTTTAAAAATCTTATTTTTTTAAATGATATCCTAGTAGACATACTCATATGTGACTATGCCCCACTGAACTGAGCAGCCATATTTAACACTGATTGACACCAAGTCATAGGACATACATAAAATAATGACCCCAGTTCAAGTGATAGCCAATGCACTCACCATGCTGTTGCCAACCATTCTACTGGCTCACCAAAGTGCACATCATGGGAATCACTGGGTGTACCTGCTACTGCTAGGGTCATGCATGCACCTTCCAGTCTCATGCACCTACCACCTTAGTGCAGCTTTTGGCAGGTACACTGACCCCATAGATAATGACATGAGGAGGCTGGACCAGACACTCCAGCATGTTGTGTGTGTGCTGTACTCCTATGCCCTGTCCAATGGGTCTGTTGGTTACATGCTGTTGAACTTGGTGGTCAACACAAGGGGGGTGGTGAGGCTGTGGGACCCCAGCACTTCCAATGATAAGAGGAGATGGAGGCCTATATTTGTAAGTGGGGTGTTGTACCTTGTGCCCATCCTGGCCAAAGGGGAGGTGCTGTGCTTCTCCATTGCATTCCTGGCATTCCTACTTGGAGGCACTGCAGCCTTTGTGTTGAACAGGAGTGGCTATGGCAGTGTGATCCTGCATCTGTTGATGGTGGTGCATGCATATGCATTAGTGAAGGCAGTGTGATGGTTTGATTTATGGTTGGATTTACTATGTTCCTATTATGTTCCTTTAAAAGGTGGCATGTCCCCCCTTAAAGTTCTTTTTAATTTTTTTTAATTTTTTTTTGGGGGTTGGGCCAGGGAGTCCTAGAGGGGAAATGGAAAAGACAGAATGTGATATCATGTGATATCATGTGATATCATCTCCCTACCTCTCTCTCTCTCTCTCTCCTCTCTCTCTCTCTCTATCTCTATCTCTCTTATTATTATTATTATTATTATTATTATTATTATTATTATTTATAGTATATATTATATAATACATAAGTTATTCATTAACTATTTGTGTGATATCACATGATATCACATGATATCATGACTTTGCATTTCCCTTTCCCCCCTAGGACCCTCCCTGCCCCTACCTCAGTTTGACCAGTTCATTTTTTTCAAATTTAATTCATTAAGATACTGATCAGTGTGTTTGTCTTATCAGCATGCCTTTTTGGCTTGCTTAGGGACTCTGGGGACCTTGGCTGGTTTACATATCTTGCACTTACTCCTTATTTTGTTGTGCTCAGTGCAAGCCAAATGGGGTGAACAAATCACACAAAGCTCCTTTGCTGGTTTGTGATCACATTTGAGTTTGGACAACCAGGTTGAGGGGTAGACCTTCCTTTCCTTTGCTGCCCCTCCCCCCTCTCTGGCATCTGTTTTCTTTAAGGAGGCCTGTCTACATTTGCTGCACCTTGACTTGAAGCATCCATGAAGGCACAGCCTTTGGGGATTACAATCTTTGCAATTTCGTTTGGAATATCCATGAGGGCAGATCCTTTGGGGGTTACAATCTTTGCAGTTTCGTTTGGTATATCCATGGGGACAAGAGGGCGTGCACTCTTGGCAATCTGACTTCACCTTTCCATGAGGACAAAGTGCACTTCCACCACAGACCTTGCATCTGTACTTTCTCTTTCCACAGGAGCATAAATACGCCCCCTTAGGATTTGCAGCATTAGGCAAACTACTTGGTGCTCCTATTTCGTCAGTCTGTCCCCCAGTCTGTGCCTCCCCAGACTGTGCATCCCCTGCTGCTTCTTCCCATATGGTTGTGTCAGCCTCCACATTAAGGTCTGTGTGTGTCTGTGCCTCCCCATTGGCTATAATCACACCCCCCTCACCCCAATCAATGTCATCAAAATCCCCTAGTGGATCTGTCTGCTTTGTATCTTCCATGTTAAAAAGGATTATGACAGTGTGGACGGGGGCTTTAAATAAGGGATGAGTAATGGGAAAACTATGCTACTGATTGAAATGAATGGCAAAGCATGCACAATTTACATAAACAATTTAATTCCCATCCATTCACATGCAGTCAGTGGAGGCTCCAGAGGCAGAGTCATCTCCACCAAGGGCCTTCTTTGGGCTGTCAGACATGTCCTTGAATTCAGTGAACACGTTGAGGCTGTCAGAGGAGGACTGGCTGTCTGCAGTTTCAGATGCTGTCTCGTTGGTGGGCATGGTTTCTTGAGTGGATGTGGTTTCTTGGGACTTGGCTTCTTGGGTGGATGTGGCTTCTTGGGCAGATGTGGTCTCCTGGGTGGATGTGGAGGGCTCTGCTCCAGCTTTCCCAGCACTCCCAGCATGTTCAGCATCCCCATCCAACTTAGTCCCATCACAATGCACATAGTGGATCAGCTTGACAGGCCCATAACTCAGCTTGGTCAACACATAGACACAGTGGAAAAACAGGCTGTCAAAGAAGTGGTGGACAGCATAGACACAAACAGAGAGGAGGCAGCAGGTTGCCATGGTGTCAAGCATGTAAGCAATCAATTTGGAGGTGTCCTTGTCTGAAGAGAAGGCAATGCAGATGATAGAGACAAGATGAGTGAGACTGAGAAAGCAAAAGAGGGTGCAGGTGAGAGTGGCTTGCAGATTGATTGCCATGGGTGGCTTTTGCTTTGAGGTGGGATGGTTAGAACTGGTTTGAATTCTTTTTATCTTGAATTTATTTTAAAACTGTCAGAACTGGTTTGAATTCTTTTTATCTTAAATTTATTTTAAAATTGAAAGTCATCATCAATATGAGCATCCATTATTCACCCATTCCCTCCCGTTACTCGAGTATTTAAACACGGCCTGTTTACCAGCATCTTACATACTTTCCATGTATAAAATCAATCAAATGGTTCTCATCTCTTTCTTGGGATGCTTGGTGTGCTGCTCTGCACGCTGGGAGCAGTGGGAGGCCCCTGACCCTGCCTTGGAGTCAGTGGACCTAAGTGTGGTCCCAGGTAGGCAGAGGGGGGGCGGAACAGGCAAGCGGGGTCCTTATGATAAAGACAGCGCCTATTCTGGACCTACCAAAAAGAGCTGCAGTGCACAGGGCGGGGGCGGATATGGGGCTGGCGGATCTGGGGCTGGTGGATCTGGGGCTGGCGGGTACGGGGGGGGCGGAGACGACGGGGAAGGCTGGAAGGGCAATGGCTTCAACTATCACGACACCAACCTTTCCAATCTGATGAAGAAGGCTTCTCCAGGAAAGATCAGACTTATTGTAGCGTTTCTAGCCACTTGGATCTACCATAGGGGAAATGGGGTAACAAGAAAAACAGGGGAATTTGAAAAGCTAGTGGCTGCATTCATTAGTGGGAATAGAGAGCATCATTTGGACTCGTTCATCCTAGATTTAGGCTGGGATCCTCAGAATTCATCGTTCAATATAGAAACTCTTGTGCAGGCTCTGCCATTTTCTGGCCCACCAGTCACCGGCCTTCCTAGACTGACTAATGCCATGCGTGCAGCCTACATGGACGTGGCAGCAGCTCTGCTGGGCGCAATCCGCCGTTCCAGGAGCGACGGCCCTTCTGGCAGGTTCAACGACTTGAACCATCTGCTTACACATCTAGAGGCAGTTACAGAACTGTTGTATAGGAACTGGGAACTTTCTCACGAGTCTATCATGAGGAATGGGCTGGCACATCTACGCGCTGTTCTAGAGGGCTTGATAGCGACCTACCCGCAAGAAATTCGGATACACATCACCATGAATGCACTTCCTATCAGTTCTGGAAGGACTAGGGCAGGCCATGGGGGCTTTGGAGGCGATGGGGGGTTTGGAGGCGGTGTTGAGGCTGCTGGTGTAGCAGCTGAAGCAGTGGTCAATCTAACAGATGAGACAGAAGTCGATGCAGCAGATGCAGCTGAAGTCAATGCAGCAGCTGCAGCTGATGTCAATGCAGCGACTGGAGCAGAAGTCAATGCAGCGGCTGGAGCAGAAGTCAATGCAGCTGCTGGAGCAGAAGTCAATGCAGCGGCTGGAGCAGAAGTCAATGTAGCAGCTGCAGCACAAGTTAATGTAGCGGCTGCAGCACAAGTCAATGTAGCAGCTGCAGCACAAGTCAATGTAGCGGCTGGAGGCGAAGCACCCCATCCTGCAAGACCCAGTGTAGATTTGGTAGTGGCCATTGCCGTCCCAGTTTACACTACAAATGTTGCTGTTCAGACTTCAAGCAACCCTCTGCCTGCCATTACCCGCCTTCGGAATCAGCGCACCCAGCTACAGCAAGATTTGCAGGCTGCCCGCACTGCCCAGGCTGAGGCTGAGCGGACTAGCAACGCGAGTATGGAACTTGCCACTGAGCGTCTTGACAAAGTTGATCGAATTTGCATTGGAATTTCTGACACTTTCTCTGAATTCTTGAGCAACGTTCGCATTAAGCTTGTCCAGAATAACGAGGATGTTGATAGTCTCAGATCTGAACTGGAAAGTACAGCGGCTGGGCTATCCGAGGCTGATCAGACAATCGCTCGGCTCAACATGGAAATTGCTGCTAACGCAGAGTCTGCTGCTGGCCGCCAAGCTGAGCTTGTCCGAAATGGTGAGCAAATGGATAGGCTCCGATCTGACCTAGAAAGTACCAGGGCTAGGCTATCCGAGGCTGATCAGACAATCGCTCGGCTAGACGCAGAGCATGCTGCTGACCGCCAGGCAGAGCTTGTCCTGAACAGGGTGCGAATGGCCACTCTCGGATCTGAGCTGGAACGTGCCAGGGCTAGGCAATCAGAGGCTGAGCAGACAATCGCTAGGCTCAACGCAGAGCTTGATGCTGCTCGCCAGCCTGCTGTTCCCCCACGGCGTCCCGCCCGCCTGCCTTCTGCTGTGTCTGGTCCAGAGCAGCCAATCGATTTCACCAGACGCCAAGTGGAGGCTGGGGCGCCAATCAATGCTGCCACATTGCCTGACATGGATGATGCTGACTTAGCTGGTGTGGAGGTTGTTCAGGCAATGATGATGTTGCATCCTGCAAGGCAAACAGAGGTTGCCCCCCCTGCAGAGGTATCTGCACAGCCCCAAGCTGCTACCCGCCCTCGAGCTGCAGCCCGCACCAGAGCTGCTGCCCGCCCTCAAGCTACTGCCAGCCCTCAAGCTACTGCCCGCGCCCAAGCTGCTGCCCGCGCCCAAGCTGCTGCCCGCGCCCAAGCTGCTGCCCGCCTGTCTGCTGTTCCTGGTCCTGTGCATGAAATCAGTTCCACCACACAGACTGGGACTGGAGTCAATAACAACACACAAGGGAGCCTAGGTGAAGATGCCATGGATTACATTAATGTACTCATGGCTAAAACAGCCCAATTTGACAGTCCCGAGAAGGATTGATGGGCAGAGTAATTGTTTGAGTAATATTAAACATTATCTTTTACTTGTTGAATTTTGTCCCAGAAAAAACTGTCAAAAAAAGAATATAAAAAAAGTATAAAAAAAGTAAAAAATGTATAAAAAAAGTATAAAAAAAATTAAAAAAAATTAAAAAAAGTAAAAAAGTAAAAAAAAAAGTAAAAAAAGTAAAAAAAAAGTAAAAAAAGTAAAAAAAATCCTCTATATATACACCCACACCCACACTCTCAAGCCAGCATCCAAATTACCAAAACTGGTCAAATTTGGTATTTTTTTTTTAAGTTTATTTGCATTCACAAGTATTTAAGGCTTGCCATGCATACCCGCATCTTACATACTTTCCATGTTTAAATTTAATCAAATCGTGTGTCTTGTCTCAGGGATCCTGTTGTGCTGGATGGCTCATTCTGAAGCCAACAACCCAACAAGCCTTCCTCCAGACATTGACCTCAGTGCTGGGCAAGGAATGGCTCAGATGCCAGATGTCATGCAGATGTCTGGGCATAGCAACAGCAAGCAACAAGGCCCTGCTAGGGCACAGGCCAACACTTCTGAAAGCAGCAGTGGCACAAAGCGCAAGGGGAGGCCCAGGAAGGATGCACCAAGGGGGGGCTGCGGAGGAGGAGGGGACGACGAGGAGCCGCCTAGGACTCCGTTGCTGTTTCATGACACGGACCTATCTGATCTTGTAAAGACCAAGCGAGATGCAAATCAAATCCAACTGCTTGTCGTCATGCTTGCCACTTGGCTCTTCCATGCTGGAGCAGGGGTGACTGTGAATCAGAATGATTTCATGAGAATGGTAGCCGTTTTCATTGGTGCAGACCCAGCAGTACAGTATGAACCAAGCGATCTCATGGTCATAATCAATCAATACACTGGGGGGGTAGGTGATTTCGCTGTAATCTACCGTGTGCTGCCACCTTCAAGAGATCAAAGACTCCCCACACAATTGCAAGTCAGGGATATTGAGACTCGCTGTGCCCATATCAACATGGCAGCTGCAATCCTTCATTCAATGAGGAACACCCGTTTGACCCCATATACCAACACGAATGCTCTGCTTGGAGATGTTGGTTATGTTACAGGTATAATGTATGGAGCAGGCATGATGGACAACAATCGAATCGTTGGGAATGGGGTGGACTATCTCAGAGAGTATTACACTACCCTGCGTGGCACTGGCATTGAGAACTTCATAGCGCAAATTCAGCTCCCTATAGCCAGAGTGCGTGAAAGCCCGCTCCGCAGTGGTACCGGGAGACTGGACAATCGTGGTTCAGGGAGTGATTATGGAAGCGAGACTGTGTCTGATTCTGAGGATTCATACAAGATGGGCCAAAGCTCCCAGAGTTCTGAAGATGACTCCTCTCCTGAAGATCAGAGCCCTCCTAAGCATAACCGGTCCAAGCATAACGGGTCCAAGCATAACGGGCCCAAGCATAACGGGTCCAAGCATAACGGGTCCAATGTTCCTGGAAAGGCTAAACGTGCCAGGCATAGTGATGCGCCTGCTGCGCCTGCTGTGCCTGAAAGACGCGCCCCTGGTCCTTTGACAGCTGCTCCTTGTGATGGTCCTGGACCTGCTGGCGGACCTGGATCTGCTGGCGGTCCTGGATATGCTGGCGCCTTGACCACAGTCCCAGCGCCGTTGGCTCGTCCAGTACGGGCTGACGTTGCCCCTCCTGCTCCAGTACCTGTGCTTGAAAGACTCGGACGTGCTGGTGGTCTGCCTGCTGCTCGAGCTGCAGTATCGCCAGTTCATGACGATGCTCCCTTGGGACTTCTCGCTCGATTTGGAGGGGCTACCCCCCTGCTGACCGAAACTGAGGACCAGATCATGTCCCTGGGGAGACAGCTTAGGGAAGCACTTGAAGCCAATCGTGTTATTAACGACAAGCTCCTTATGGCTGAAGCAGAACTGGACGATTATTGCATGACGGCTGTTAGGGGCGCCCCTGTCAACGTTAGCAGACTGCAGGAGCAGCTCAGGATCAAAGAAGTGGTGATTGAAACTGCTCGAAATTTTGTAGAGCAAGCTGAGCAAGACCGTGATGAGGCCACAGAACGTCTAGAAACGGCTGAGCGAAATGCTGAAGCTGCTCGTTTTGCAATGGAGGCAGCACGGGCGGATGAGAGAGCAGCCCTCGCCAGGATCGCTGGCATGGAGACGGAGCGCGCAACTCTTGAGAATTCCCTGCGGCTGGCTCGTGAATTGGCTTCTTCCCTTGGGCAAAAACTCAATCAATCGAATCAAGAGATGCATGGGTACAAGGCTTCCTGCGTCACTCTTGCTGAAAAGTGCGGGACTGTTTCTGCGAGGATCTACGAGCTTGAGAGGAATGGCTCCGAACATAAGGCCAACGTTGAGAAGGCTACCATGAACGCGGGCCGTCTTGAAAGTGCACTTCAGGCTGCCAGGGCGAGGATCACTGCCCTCGAGGCTGACATTGAGACCACTGGCGCAAGGATCGAAGCACAGGAGGGCCATCTTACAGAGGCCCGCAATGCAGGGCGTGCCCTTGAAGCTGACTTGACAGCGGCCCAACGACGGATTGCTGAACTCGAGACTCATCTCACTGTTGCTAGGAATGCAGCCCAGGGGTTTGAAACTGATCTCGGCCTTGCCCGCAGGCAGATTGTGAGTATGGAGATTGCCATTGGGGATGCCCGTAGGGAGGCAGGGAATGCTCGTATCAAGGCTGAATCCATTGGCAGGGCGGCTGAGGGCCTGGCAGCAGAGGCCAACGGGGCACTTGGGGAGCTTCATCAGGATTTGAATGCTGTTCGTGCAGATTTTGAGGCAGCTCGTCTGTCCAGCGAGGAGGAGGTTCGCAAGGCAAGGCAGATGCTTGCTGCTGCAGAGCGTAGAGAATTGTATCACCAAGGGATTGCAAGTGCAGCTGCGAAACTGGTTGAATCCATGTCAACTAGTGCTGCTGTTGACTCTGGCGCTGAGGAACTCCGTCAACAGCTCGAAGCAGCTCGCTCGGAGGCTGCTGCCTCTAAAAGCAAGATCTCACAGCTAGAGTCCACAGTGGCTACGCTGGACAGGGCTGCTAATTCTCACTCGAGAGACTTGGCTGATCTTCGTGCCAATACTGCTACAGCGACTTCCAGGACTGCAGCTGAGACAAACAGGGCGAACGCTGCGACAGCCAGGGCAGATGCAGAGGCTCTCAAGTTGAACAGTGCCATGGAAAGGCTGCATGAGTTGGATGAAGCAAACGCTAAACTTCGTGCTACAGAGGATAATTTGCGCAAATCCATAGGCGAAATGACTGCTAGCTACAATACGGGCAATGCTAAAAGTGCTAGCGATTTTAAGGACCTTCGTGAACAATATGAAAAACTCGGTAAGAGTGCCTACAAAGACATAGAGAAGCTGAAAGCGCAGATACATGGGCTGACTAGTGCAAAGGAGGAAGTGGCTGCAGAGCGAGATGCCATTGAAGCTGAGAATGCAGCCCTTCGCAAAGCGAGCAAACAATTGGCAGATGCCCGTAAAGCAGTAGAAGCTGCTCTTGAGCTTGAAAGGAAAGAGCGTGAGATCGAAAAACTCAGAGCTGACAATGCCCGTTTATTGGCCCAAACAAACCCAGTGAGGCAGAGTCCAACGCAGGCAACCCAGGGCCCTTCTCATTGGGGAGCTCAGCTTCCAGCTCAAGCTGCGCCTCAGCCTAACAGCAACTATGCCTCAGCATTGTTCCCCAGGGCACAAGGTTTGCCACCTGTACCCACCTATGCAGTGTCCAACGGGAATTCAGTTGGCGGATGGGGCGCTGCGCCTCCCCGTGCTGCTACTTCAGGTGGTGGGCAGGGCGCTGCTCCTCCCCGTGCTGCTACTTCAGTTGGTGCGCGGGGCGCTGTTGCGCCTGCTGCTGCTGGGCATAACGATCGTATGGGAGGAGCCCCTCGCGGAAGAGATGCGGGTCCTTTAGCTGCCAGGATCCTTTCTGGTGGAGCAGCTCGTGCCCCTGGATCCCATGGGCGTGCAGCTCGTGCCCCTGGATCCCACAGCCGTGCAGCCGGTGGAGCCAGAAATCATAGGCCGGCTGCATTTGCAGCAGATCTAAGCAATCGTCTCAGTCGTCAAGCTGCTCTCAGGGCTGCAGACAGTGCTGTCGGCGAAGTTTCAGAAGGTTCTGATAGTGACGAAGGTCCTGCTGCTGGAGTTGCTGCTGGACCTGCTGCTGGACCTGCTGCTGGACCTGCTGCTGGAGTTGCTGCTGGAGTTGCTGCTGGAGTTGCTGCTGGAGTTGATGCTGGAGTTGATGCTGGACCTGCTGCTGGAGTTGCTGCTCATGGAGCCGATTCTCCTGAACCTGTTGAATCTGACGAAGATGCTGGAGGTGCTGGAAGTGCTGAAGATGATGGAGGTGCTGGAAGTGCTGAAGATGCTGGAGGTGCTGCAGGTGAAGATGATGCAGCCCCTGGACTATTTGGAGACCCCCAAGCCAGTTTTAGATTGAGCAATTTTGGTGTTTGGAGTAACATCAACAGTGTTGCAGGCACTCCAGCCCCAGAGGGTGGAGGTGCTGGTGGCTCGGATAGCGAGTAAGCCGCCAATGGCGTGACTGGGGTGAAACTCATGGTGTGTGGATGATGGAGCCCTGATTGAGACCTGAACTCATGATTGAGAAAATTAAAAATTTCCTTTCATAATGTGGAATCATTGTGGATCCCTTCAAACAAGTTCAAAGCGTGTATAGTACATGTTTAGTAAGGGCTCAAGCCCCATTCGTCATAGGGATGCAGGCAGAAGAACGCAGTGAAAAACGTGGCATAGCATAAAAGGTTGAGATGCTCTGGCACATAGAAGAGGGGCGAGTCAAACATGATGAGCATGAGAATGTCGCAGCAGAGAGATGCAATCAGCCCGACCCTCAGCAGCGTAGCAGGGATGCTCTGCCATACGATCTGGCATAGTAGCAGGAGGATCGCTGTGAAGGAGAGGGTGAAGATTACTACAAAGATTAAGTGGATAACCCCTTGGAGGTTAGTCACCAATCCTATCCAGGCAGTGACCTGTATTGCTATCAGCGCATACCCGTACTCTGACTCGCAGTACTCGCTCTTGGCGTAAAAGCAAAAGGTCCATACCAGCATATGGCCCATGATCCAGGTGGTGAGTATGGCTAGGTACCCTGGGTGTTTGAGCATGTCAGCGCTCACGCTCCTGTCGGGAAAGGAGGAGATGCTGTACAGGAGGGTGGCAACCATCCCCAGCCCCAGGGTCAAAATCAGGATTCTGTATGCCAGTTTGTAGCCCATGTCACAGTTTGATCTAGGCCTGCCAGTTCAAACACCTTAAAATACCTTAAAATACATTAAAATACATTAAACTACATTACAACACCTTAGATCCCATTGCACCCCTGCAAAACTCTAGCCCACCAGGGTGTCCATGATGTACCCGCTCGCCACTGGGTGCTCCTTGACAAAGCTCTCCACGTCCCTGATGATCTGGGGCGATAGGATGCCTATCTGCGCCTTCCAAACGTCCTTCCACAGGCCCATGGGCTGGTAGGCGGACACGTACAGCTTGAGCACCTGGGTGAGCGTCATACGCTGCACGTAGACCACTGGGAAGCTGGCGAAGCACCTGGATTTGAACGCCATCATCTCCTTGAACGGAGGGCGCCCGTCCATGCTGAGGTTCTCAATCACCCAGTTGATGATGCTCAGGTCGGGATGATGCACAGGCCTCTGCTTCACCCTATCCGCCATTTCCTTGTTGGGCAGCAGCCTCTCCGCGTCCCATTCCCAGGTAGTCTGCGTGGACAGAAAGTAGAGCTGCCTCTTGACGCGATCCGACAGGTTGTTGGGGAACCGATGGGTGTGGCACCAGCCGGTGTAGGAGTCCCAGGTGCCCAGCTGCGAGTCCACCTGCTCCTTCCTGTGCTCTGTGAGCAGGGAGGTCTTGAGCCTGTCCCTGAGCCTGGGGCGCAGTGCCACCATCTGCATGCTCCTCAGCCTCAGGTTGAGCGTGTGCCCCTCCCTCTGGGCGGATATGACTGACATGGTCTGCTTGAGGACCGAGTCGTCAACAAGCGCTTTTGAGAGAACGTAGAGCAGGGTCTTGTGGTACACATCGGGCAGGTGCATGTTATTGTCGCAGAGGCCAGCGAGCAGCTGCATGGTGCTCTCCCACGTATTCCTGGCCAGAAGCCTGCTGGTGAGTATCTCAATGGCGTACTTGGATTGGAGCCCCTGCACCATCTGCAACAGCAAAACCTTGCAGGCCATGGACCACCCCTGCATGTCCAGATTGTTCGCCCTTAGGGCGGACTTGATCTGCGACAGGGGGGCGTGGTTTGCGTCTATGTCCAGCTTGTCCTTGTCCGTCAGGTCCCATTCAAGGAGCCCCAGCAGGCATATCCACGCCTCAGCATCCCCCAGGGTGTTGCTGTTCCCCATGAGCTCAACCAGGGCCCAGTCAGCGTACTGGTCTGGGAAGAGGGCCTCGAAGAGCGACTTGCGATTCACATACTTTAGGGACAGGACGACGCACTTGATGGCCAGCCCTGGCAGGTCCTTGTGGTCCATGTTGTACTGCTCCCCTGTCTGCAGGAGCCGGAGGACCAGGTCCCTGTGGTTCATATGGATGCTTAACTACCTGGGGTCCACATTAATACTGCTGTAAGTATTAGGGCCGTGGTCCTGGGCCTAAAAATAATTTTTTGTATCATATAAGCAGCGCCCTGCCCCTAACCACTCAAGATGAAGAGGCTGGATATGTCAGGCGTATGTGTGGTGTACGCTGGCGAGGACTGGCATCACTCCAAGTCGCCCTGCAGCAAGGACATGATGTGCCACCTGGAGCGGAACGAGAGGCTGGTCTCGTGGCTGCAGCCCGCCTCCGGCACAGTGCATGACCAGATTCCCGCCATCAGGGTGAAGGACGGCTTCTACAGCATCAGCCTAAGAATGATGAAGGCTATCTGGCGCCACGTGAGGCTGAGGAGAGGGTTTGAGAATGTGGAGAGGGCGCCCTACGGCGGGTACAAGCTAAAGATCCCCATCCCCCTGTTGGCGGAGAAGCACAGGACACAGTCCAGATTCAATGTGAGTTAGGTTATGTTGTTGGGCATACACGTTTGGATATTTAAAATATTTTTATTTTTACAGGTTATGCGCACGATGACAAGCCTGCAGACTCCAGTGAAAGAGCGAAAGGTTTTGCAGAGCGCGTCGTCCAAGATCGACAGCATAATCCATCAGCTGTTCATCCCCATGCTGGGCATGCCCACCCCATGCTACACGTCGTTCGTGCAGGAGAGCGACACTTCACTCCTTAGGCAGGTGGCGGACGAGCATCCAGAGGTGCTGGAGTCGGAGGCTGAGTTCGTCCAGTACATGGTGGGGCTCTACAGGAAGTTCTCTCTGGAGCCGGGCCCACAGACCCTCTCTAAGCCAGCCAGCTGTCTGACTAGTGGCCCTAAGCCTTGTGACCCACCACCCAGAGTCCCACCACCCACAGTCCCGCCACCCACAGTCCCGCCACCCACTGCCCTACCCACTGCCCAATCAGTCCATGCCTCACTTGTCCATGCCTCACTTGTCCATGCCTCACTTGTCCATGCCTCACTTGTTGAGCAGTCTCCACTGCAGCCCCAGGAGGTGTCCGCTGGCCTCTCGGATGGCCCTGGTGTCAGCGCTGGATCCCTTCTTGATGAAAGAGAGGGCGTCTGAGGCCTTTTTGAGCTCCAGCAGGACGGCCCTGTTGGACGTGTCTGGCTTTGCTGGGATTTCAACTTTTTCAATCCTTTCAACGTGGCCTGCCCTCTTTTCCTCCAGCTGCGCCTTGTGCATGGACTTGAGATTCTGGATGACCCCCAGCGCCTTGCTCTCCCTGTCCTGCGATTCCCTTAACGCCTTGCTCACCTCGCCAAGCTTCGACTCCAGCTGCTTGCTGTTGTTATTATTGCAGTCCACTAAAAGGAGCTTCAAGTCCTTGGCCAGGCTATTCTGCTGGGCCAGGCTGCTGGCCTGCAGTTCCTGATGGGCCCCCACGGTCTCTGAATGCCTGGCCTGCAACGTCCTGTGCTCAATGTCCAGTCTGGCGTGGGCTATCCTGTGCTGTTCAGCCAGTGCCCCCAGCCCTATGCAGCGCTCCTCCAGTGTCTTTGACTTCACCGACATCTCCTGCACCCTCTCCGCGCTCAGCTGCTGGGCCAGGCTGGCGCGGCTCTCTGCCGATTGGCAGCTGAGCTTGAGCCCCTCGATCGTCTCCTGCAATGCAGCTGTTGCCTTCTTGCTCTCGTGGATGTGCAGTTTAGTGTAATAATCCCCCAGCATTGCACTGTCCTTTTTCA
>Ga0214170_1000502_pt1 | contig 13647 bp, 11 predicted proteins | sample TroBogEpilimnion_2_FD_153008 | JGI IMG/M metagenome (GOLD analysis project Ga0214170, IMG submission 153008) | Freshwater microbial communities from Trout Bog Lake, WI - 27JUN2007 epilimnion | ecosystem: Environmental > Aquatic > Freshwater > Lake > Epilimnion/Euphotic zone | place: Trout Bog... | reverse complement strand
AGCCGAAAAAACCGGCGCAAAGCTGGCGTGGATCTCTCGTCGTGCAGGCGAGCGCGCCGCGCTTGAGATGGGTGCCATCGGAAATCTCTTGCCTGGCGGTCGTCCAGTATCCGATGCTGCAGCCCGAGTAGATATGGCGACGGCGTGGGGAGTCAAGGACCTTCCTTCAACGGCCGGCCGCGATACAACCGGAATATTGAAGGCGCTCTCCACCGATAAAGCTTTGGGAGCGGTCATCGTTGGCGGAGTTAATCCGATGGATATTTCTTCGGACGCGCTTACTTCGCTATTAGATTCATTCGTTGTTTCACTCGAAATCTCGCATAGCGCAGTAACTGCAATTGCAGATGTCGTTCTGCCTGTTGCTGCGGTGGTTGAGAAGCGCGGCACCTTTGTTGATTGGACTGGCAAGCCTCGCTCTTTCGATAAGGCGATTGCTGATGCGCTGACCCGAAGCGACGTCCGCATTCTCTCGATGATTGCCGATGCGATGGGTGCACCAATTAATTTGCCAACCGCTTCCGCAACTCAGCGCGAAATTGAATCGCTCGGCGTCTGGGACGGTGCACGCGCATCATTCACTCCGGTCGCTACCAGTGCGACACCAACAGTGTCAGGCAACGAAGCGTTGCTCTATAGCTATCGTCAATTGCTCGACCTCGGTGCACTTCAGATGGGTGAAGAAAATCTCGCCGGTACTGCACGTTCTTCGGTAGCGCGCATCAGCGCTGCTCGCGCCGCGGCACTTGGTGTAGCCGATGGCGACTCTGTAAAGATTTCTTCACAAACCGGCAGCATCACACTTCCAGTCGCTATTTCCGAGATTGCGGATGAGTACATTTGGGCGCCTCGCAATTCAGTCGATTCACAACTCATCCCATCATTGGGCATCACCCATGGATCAGTAACGGTGGTTAAAGCATGAGCACCAGTCAATTATTAGGAACCGACCCAGGTTGGATCATCCTCGTTAAAGGTTTAATCGTCTTCGTCTTTTGCGTGCTCTGCACGTTGCTTGCGATTTGGGCCGAACGTCGAGTCGTCGCTCGAATGCAGATGCGCCTCGGACCAAACCGGGTTGGAAAGTTTGGACTCTTGCAATCTCTGGCCGACGGCGTAAAGCTGGCGCTGAAGGAAGATTTGATTCCGAAAGCTGCAGATCGAATCGTCTTTGTTATTGCACCGGTTATTAGCGCGACTACATGCTTCATCTCATTTGCGGTAATCCCAATGACTGGTCGAGTCTCGCTCTTCGGTCATAAAACCGCGATGCAGCTGACCGATTTGCCAGTTGGCGTTCTCTACGTTTTGGCCGCTGCATCAGTTGGCGTCTACGGAATCGTTCTTGCTGGCTGGTCTTCTGGTTCTACATATCCACTACTCGGCGGATTGCGGTCAAGCGCACAGGTAATTTCTTATGAAGTCGCTATGGGTCTTTCGTTGGTCGCGGTCTTTATCTACGCCGGATCAATGTCCACATCAGAGATTGTCGCCGCGCAACATCATTGGTGGTACGCAGTCGTCTTGTTCCCGTCCTTCGTCATTTATGCAATTTCGATGGTGGGCGAAACCAACCGAGCACCATTCGACTTGGCTGAAGCCGAGGGCGAGCTCGTCGGCGGTTTCCATACCGAGTATTCATCGCTCAAATTTGCGCTCTTCTTCCTTGCCGAATACGTCAACATTGTTGGCGTATCTGCGCTCGCGACCACTCTCTTCCTTGGTGGTTACCACGCACTCCCTGGACTTTCGTTCACTGAAAACTGGCTTGGTGGTTGGTTCACCATGGTCTGGTTTGTAGCGAAGATTGCCTTCTTCTTTTTCTTCTTCATCTGGTTGCGCGGCACTTTGCCTCGGATGCGTTATGACCAGTTCATGAAATTTGGCTGGAAGGTTCTGATTCCATTTAGTTTGGCATGGATCATGATTGTTTCCACCCTGCGCGTGATGTCACAACGTGGCACATCCCGAGCCATCATCGTCGCCTTTACTGGAGGCGTGGTTCTGCTCATTCTCCTCATCTCAACTCTCTTCGAATCGTCACAGAAGCGTGCCGAGAAGCGAGATGAACTTGGTGACGTTCCTCCACCATCTTTCCCAGTACCTGACCTAGCTCGATTCACGAATTCAGAATTGGAGCAGCGCAATGTCTGAGATGAACGGAAAGTCTGAGATCGAAAAGAAGACGTCACAAGGCATCGAGGCAGCCGCGGCTGCCAACAAACCACTGACCGCCGAAGAACAAGCAACCGCTGGCTTCTTCAAACAGCTACTTGGTTTTTGGGTCACTTTCCGCACCATGTTCAAGAAAGTAAACACCGTCAATTATCCAGAGGTTAAAGAGCCAACTGCGGATCGTTTCCACGGCCGCCATCAGCTCAATCGATATGACGATGGCTTAGAGAAGTGCATCGGTTGCGAACTCTGCGCCTGGGCCTGTCCCGCGGATGCAATCTTGGTTGAAGCCGGCGATAACAACGAGGAAGAGCGATTCTCGCCAGGTGAGCGATACGGCAAGGTCTATCAAATTAACTATTTGCGTTGCGTCTTTTGCGGTCTCTGCATCGAAGCATGCCCAACCCGCGCGTTGACGATGACCAACGAATACGAGCTCGCCGATGACAAGCGCGACAAGTTAATCTTCGAAAAAGAAGATCTGCTTGCGCCACTTCGTCTCGGAATGATTCCAGCTCCACATCCGATGTATCCAGGAACGACGGATACCGATTATTACCGTGGAGCAATCAAGGGTCCACATCCCGATCAAGAGGTGAAGAAGTAATGCTGAACTTTGCCCTCGAAGCCGGTCGCACTCATACACCTGAGGCGGTTTTGTTCTGGTTCCTCGCTCCACTTGCAGTCGCCGCCGCACTCGGAATGCTCTTGGTGAAAAAGGCAGTGCACTCGGCGCTTTTGCTCGCCTGGGTAATGATTAGCTTGGCCATCATCTACATCGCACAAGATGCACTTTTCTTAGGCATCGTGCAGATCGTCGTCTACACCGGTGCAGTCATGATGCTCTTCCTCTTTATTCTGATGCTGGTCGGTGTCGACAGCTCGGATTCCTTAAAGGAGACAATCAAAGGACAACGTCCGGCAATCATCTTCGTTTCGATTGGCTTGATTGGTCTATTTCTCTCGCTGCTTGGTCGTGCCACCATCGGCATTCCAGCCGTTGGTTTGACCAGAGCAAATGCCGACGGAAATGTGCAGGGGCTGGCATCCGAGCTATTCACCAAATATGTCTGGGCTTTTGAAGTTGTTTCGGCGCTCTTGATTACCGCAGCGCTGGGCGCGATGGTCTTGGCCCACAGTCAAAAGACCAAGTCGAAGTTTCAACAACGCGATCTTTCGATTGCACGTTTCCGTGGAAAGTCGTTGGCAACCGCAGCCGGCCTGCCTAGCTCTGGCGTCTTTGCTCGCCACAACGCGGTAGACGTTCCGGCACTGTTGCCCGATGGCAGCCCATCAAAGCTTTCGATATCGCAGACGTTGGATGCACGTGGCGACATGATCGAATCAAAAATCTTTGAGCTTGAAGCCAGAGAGGTGGAGGAAGACTAAATGGATATCTCTAACTACCTCTATCTATCCATCATTCTCTTCACTATCGGTGCGGTTGGCGTGGTTATTCGCCGCAACGCGATTGTGGTCTTTATGTGTGTCGAGCTCATGCTGAACGCCGCAAACCTTGCCTTTGTTACTTTCTCACGGATTAACGGCAATCTCGATGGCCAAGTTGCATCTTTCTTCACGATGGTGGTTGCCGCCTGTGAAGTCGTGGTGGGCCTGGCAATTATCGTGACGATTTATCGGTCCCGTCGATCGGCATCTGTTGACGATGCTAGTTTGTTGAAGCGATAGCCATGACAACCACTACCCATTTGGTTTACTTAATCGCGTTGCCGCTATTTAGCGCCGCACTCCTTCTCGTGCTTGGCCGACTGGCCGATAAGTGGGGTCACCTGCTTGCGACGCTCGTTTCCGCAGGCACTTTTGCAATCGCCGCATCTGAGTTTTTCGCGATGCGCTCTCGCTCTGGCGCTGCACGCGCCACTACGCAGAAGCTTTTTGACTGGATTTCGGTCGGATCCTTCAAGGTCGACGCCGCGCTCCTTTTGGATCAGCTCTCGATTTGTTTTGTTTTGCTGATTACTGGCGTTGGAACCCTGATTCATATCTATTCGATTGCTTATATGTCGCATGATCGCGACCGCCGTCGCTTCTTTGCATACCTCAACCTATTTATTGCGGCGATGTTGCTCTTGGTTCTCGGCAACTCATACCTGAATCTTTACGTGGGATGGGAAGGCGTGGGCCTTGCTTCATATTTGTTGATTGGTTTCTGGAACCAAAAGCCGGCCTATGCCACCGCCGCAAAGAAGGCGTTCGTTGCGAACCGAGTTGGCGACGTGGGTCTTTCGCTCGCAATCATGATTGCTTTTGCCCAATTTGGAACCGTCTCGTTCGCAGGCGTTGCCGCTGGTGCCCCACATGCATCAAGCGCGGCTTTGGCTGCAATGGGTGCGATGTTGTTGTTGGCTGCAGCGGGCAAGTCCGCACAGTTCCCATTGCAATCATGGCTGGGCGATGCGATGGCCGGTCCGACACCTGTATCAGCTTTGATTCACGCCGCGACGATGGTGACCGCCGGCGTCTATCTCATTACTCGCTCTAATTTTATTTTCGATGCCTCGTCGACCGCACGTTTACTCGTCGTCATTGTTGGCGCGATTACCTTGCTCTTTGGTGCCATCATCGGTACCGCGAAAGATGACATCAAGAAAGCGCTTGCTGCATCGACCATGTCTCAAATTGGTTACATGATTCTTGCGACCGGCTTGGGTCCAATCGGTTACGCCTTCGCCATCATGCACCTTTTGACGCACGGATTTTTCAAGGCCGGCATGTTCTTGGGCGCTGGCTCGGTTATGCATGGCATGAACGACGAGGTAAATATGCGTCGCTTCGGTGGCCTCAATCGATTCTTGCCGATCACTGCAATCACCTTTGGCTTCGGATATCTGGCGATTATTGGTGTTCCACCATTCGCGGGCTTTTATTCGAAAGACAAAATTATCGAAACCGCATTCAACGCCGGTGGTACCAAGGGATATATCTTGGGAATCTGCGCGCTGCTTGGCGCAGGTCTCACAGCTTTCTACATGACTCGTTTGATTGTGATGACGTTTTGGGGAGCCCCTCGCTGGTCGAAGGATGAGCAACATCCACATGAGAGCCCAGCGCTGATGTGGGTTCCGATGGCGATCTTGGCGGTCGGCTCAGTTGCATCTGGATTCTTGTTTACATCGGGCAACTCCATGGTCCATTGGCTATCGCCAGTTGTTAACCCAACCGGAGCCGAGAGCGGTGCCGAACTCATGAAGCCGATTGTTGTTTCGCTGCTTGCTCTTGCAGTAGTGGGAGTCGGCGTTGCCTATGCTCTTGTGAAATATCGGACGGTGCCGGTTGAAGCACCCGAGAAGGTCACAGTATTTACACGCATCGCCCGTCGCGATCTTATGCAAGATGCTTTTAACGAAGCGGTACTTATGCGTCCTGGCCAGAAGTTGACTGCCGGATTGGTCTGGGCCGATTACAGCTTTGTGGATGGTCTGGTCCGAGCGGTTGGATTCACGTTGGGCACTACATCGCAAGGGGTACGTAAGATTCAAAATGGATATGCCCGTACATATGCCCTTGTGATGTTGGTCGGCGTACTGGCGCTCGTTGCGACGATTTGGATGGTAACCCTGTGAGCATCTTGACCGTACTCGAACTCTTGCCGCTTCTCGGCACGTTAGTGATCGCCTTCTTGCCTAAGTCGGCGAACCGCACCATCAAGCAAGTTGCCTTTGTTGTTTCGCTCGTTGTTGCAGCGCTCTCCGGTCTGATGGCCTACCGATTCCGAAGTGGAACACCCGGTTTTCAATTTGTTGAAAGTCGGCCTTGGATTGCGGCCTTCCATATTAATTACGCGGTCGGCGCTGATGGCATCGCGCTGGTTTTAATTCTGCTCACCACGATTCTGGTTCCGATTGTCATCTTGGCTGGCTGGAACGAGGCCGAAGGTGGACGTTGGAGCGTTAAGACGTATTACATGCTGATGCTGGTGCTCGAGACGATGATGATTGGCGTCTTCGCAGCTACCGATGTCTTCCTCTTTTATGTGATCTTCGAAGCGATGCTGGTTCCGGTCTACTTCTTGATTGGTGGATATGGTCGAGGCGAGCGCGCGGCGGCTGCCCTGAAATTCTTGTTGTACAGCCTCTTCGGTGGACTGTTGATGTTGGCTGCATTGATTGGTACCTACATCATCTCGACCAACCAAGGTGGCGGTACCTTCGATATCACCAAGCTCTCGATGTTGCAGATCGATAAGCCAACTCAGAACTTCTTGTTCCTCGGATTCTTTATTGCCTTTGCAATCAAAGCGCCGTTGTGGCCATTCCACACCTGGTTGCCTGGAGCAGCGAAGTCCGCGACTGGTGGCACGTCTGTCCTGCTGTTGGGTGTACTCGACAAAGTCGGTACCTACGGAATGATTCGATTCTGTATGACGCTCTTTCCAGATGCGACTAAGACCTTTACGCCAGTCATTATTGTGCTCGCAATCATCTCCATTCTCTACGGCGCAATTTTGGCGATTGGTCAAAAAGATATTAATTCGCTGATTGCGTTTACTTCAATCTCGCACTTCGGATTCATCACACTCGGGATTTTTGCGATGACATCGCAAGGTTTATCTGGCGCGACCTTCTATATGGTCAACCACGGTTTCTCTACTGCCGCGCTCTTCTTGACCGCAGCATGGATGGTGAAGCGTCGTGGATCGTCACAGATTGATGATTTCGGTGGGTTGCAGCGCGTGACACCAGTGCTCGCTTGGTCCTTCTTTATCGCTGGGCTCTCTGCCTTGGCTTTGCCAGGTCTCTCTAGCTTCGTCAGCGAGTTTCTGGTTTTAGTTGGCACGTTTACGCGCTATCCAGTCGCTGCCATCTTTGGAACACTGGGAATTGTGCTCGCCGCTTTGTATGTATTGCTCGCGGTGCAGCGCTCGCTCCATGGTGAAACCAAGCCAGGCAACGAGAACATTAAAGATTTGAACCTGCGCGAAAAAGTTGCGATTGCACCCGTCATTGCGGTGCTGGTCTTCCTTGGCTTCTATCCCAAGCCGGTGTTGAATGTCATCAATCCAACGTCGACTGCGGTCATGCAGCATGCAGGCGCATCGGATCCGGCAGTAAAGGCAGGTAAGTAATCATGTCTACGCTGGCGACCCCGATTCTCAACTACGCACTTCTTGCACCCATTCTTATCGTCCTGGGCGGCGCTCTTCTTGGCGTCATCGTCGAAGCATTTGTTGGCAAGGTCTATCGAGCGCCGATTCAGTTGGCAATTGCGCTTGCTTCGGTAGGTATTGCATTCATTCAGCTCTGGCGAATCCGTGGTGAGAGTTCTACCAGCGCTGCAATAGCGTCGGTTTCAGTTGATGGTGCCGGCATATTTATGCAGGGCACAATTTTGGTGCTTGCCTTCATTGGCTTGCTCTTTATCGCTGATACTGACAACTTCACCGCTCAGGCCTCCGCAATTCCTGGTTCAGCCGAAGAAGGCGCCTCTATCGCGGCCGGCCGGCAGCAAACTGAAATCTTCCCACTGACGCTATTTGCAATCTCGGGCATGATGCTTTTCCCAATCGCAACCGATTTGATCACGCTCTTTGTTGCGCTTGAAGTCTTGTCGTTGCCGCTTTATTTGATGGCCGGCCTTTCGCGTCGCCGCCGACTCTTGTCACAAGAAGCAGCTCTGAAGTACTTCTTGCTGGGTGCATTTTCATCGGCATTCTTCTTGATGGGCGCCGCCTTTCTCTATGGATATTCAGGTTCGCTCAATCTCAACGACATCGCCACCGCGGTATCAGGCAGCGGCGATAACAGCATTTTCTTACTGATCGGAATCGCATTCCTGTCGGTTGGCTTGCTCTTTAAAGTTGGTGCCGCTCCATTCCACCAATGGACGCCGGACGTCTATCAAGGTGCACCAACGCCGATCACTGGCTTTATGGCTGCCTGCACAAAGGTTGCGGCTTTCGGCGCAACGCTTCGCATTTTCTATGTTGGGCTAGATGCAGCTCAATGGTCGTGGCGCCCAGTAATTACAGCTATCGCCATGCTGACCATGATTGGTGGCGCAATCGCTGCGATGGCGCAACGCGATATCAAGCGCACCTTGGCTTATTCATCGATTACCCACGCTGGTTTCCTATTGGTGGGCGTGGTTGCGCTCAACAAGTCTGGTTTGTCGGCTTCGCTCTTCTATTTGGTCGCTTACGGATTTGCGACCTTGGGCGCGTTTGGAGTCATCACATTGGTTCGCGATTCAGCTGGTGAGGTCACCGACCTCAACCGCTGGGTTGGTCTCGGCAAGAGATCACCAGTGGTCGCAACCGCTTTCTCATTCTTCTTATTGAGTTTCGGTGGTGTGCCGTTGACCGCTGGCTTTATCGGAAAGTTCTCGATTTTCTCGGCCGCCTACGAATCCGGCAATATCGCAATTGTCGTAGTCGGAGTTTTAGCTAGCGCCATCGCGCTCTTCTTCTACCTGCGAGTCGTTCTCATGCTCTTCTTCGCAGAGCCAAAAGATGATGTGGTTACGGTTGTGATTCCATCCTTCTTTACGCGAATCGCAATTACGGTTTGTTTCGTCATGACCGTTGTGCTTGGTGTGTATCCGTCGTTGGTGCTCAACATGACCGAGACCTTCGGCACATTTTTACGCTAGTCAGCGCCATTTAAAGTTAACTACTAGAATCGGGCTATGGCTTCGTTAGGTATCCCTGGGATTGATGCACAACTAGAGGCATCCCTTGTTTCGGATATGCAGAAGGTGGAAGCGCTCCTTCGTTCTCATATCGAGGGCGACTATCCGCTGGTCGTCGAGACTTCCCGGCATTTAGTCGAAGCCGGTGGAAAGCGATTACGCCCAATGTTGGCTTTGTTGGCCGCGCAGTATGGAGACGCTACCCGCAACGAAATTATTGAAGCCGCGGTGGTCTGCGAGCTCACACATTTGGCAACGCTCTATCACGATGATGTGATGGACGAAGCGCCGCTGCGCCGCGGGGTCGAAAGCGCGAATAATCGCTGGACCAACACGGTCGCTATCTTGACCGGCGATTACCTCTTTGCGAAGGCATCGGATCTGCTGGCTGATTTAGGTCCCGAAGCGGTTCGTCTTCAAGCCAAGACTTTTGAACGGCTCGTTATCGGTCAGATTACCGAGACCCAAGGTTCGACCGAAGGAAAATCTCAACTCGATCACTATTTGTCTGTGATTGCAGATAAGACCGGCTCACTGATTGCAACGAGCGCTCGTTTTGGCGCGCTTCTGGCGGGAGCAGATTCAGCAATTGTTGAAGCGTTAACCACATACGGCGAGCAGATTGGCGCCGTCTTTCAGTTAGCCGATGACATTATTGACATCGAGAGCACATCTAACGAATCAGGAAAAACACCTGGCACTGATTTGCGCGAGGGTGTCCCAACGCTTGTCACGTTATTTGCAATGGCTTCTGAAGATCCTGCAGATGCAATCCTAAAGGTGACACTTGCTTCTCCGATTCATGACGAAGATGTCGTGCAGGCAACCTTGAAGACACTGCGCAGTCACAAGGCGCTCCAGCAATCGAAAGAGTTAGTACAGAAATATGCCGATCAGGCAAAAGCTACTTTGGCACAATTGCCTGCAGGCCCCGCTACAGATGCGCTTGTTGCGCTGACCGATGCGGTTATTACGCGGACTGCTTGATTTCTTTCGGCTTATATAAGTCGTATGCCAGCGCGCAGAGGGCAATCCAGATTACAAAGAAACCAACCCATCGAGCAGCGGGCATTGATTCGTGTCGGACAAATACGCCGATCAAGAATTGAATCGTTGGCGTAAGGAATTGAATCAGCCCCAAGATAGATAACGGAATGCGCGTAGTCGAGCCGTTAAAGAGAAGAAGTGGAATCGCGGTAACCACGCCACCCAAAATCATAAAGAATGTGACTTTACCGTTAACGCCGAACGACCCTTCGCCTTTGTGGGCCAACCACAGAAGGTAGGAGGTAAACGGGAGAAAGAGAATTAAGGTCTCCATGGTCAGGCCTTGAAGCGCGCCCAGGTTGAGCTTCTTCTTAACAAAGCCATAGCTACCGAACGAGAAAGCGAGCGAGAGCGCCACCCAAGGAAAAGTGCCCGCGTCGATGGTCAGAATAATGACGCCAATCGTGGCGACAGCTACCGAGAACCACTGCAATCTGCGCATCCGCTCCTTCAGCGAAATAACGCCAAACCCAATACTGACCAATGGATTCATGTAATAACCGAGTGAAGCGTCCACCACGTGGTGATGATTGACTGCCCAGATATAGACCAGCCAGTTAATCGAGATCAAGACGGTTGCGAGTAAGAGTCGGCGCATGATGCGCGAATCTTTTAGTAGCGCAAAAGTTCCCTTGAGTTGTTTGGTAACCGCCAACGCAATCAAACAGAATACAAGCGACCAGATAGCGCGATGCGCAACGATTTCAAAGGCACCGGCCGGCTTGAGCAGTGGCCAATAAAGCGGAAAGAGTCCCCAAGCGACGTAGGCGGCAAAGCCAAAAATTAGTCCAGTGCGGTGTCGGCTCATGTATCTGTGACTTACCGATTAACGGTAATTCGTAAATTGAACCGCGAACTCCCATGAAGCGCCCTTGACCATGGCGATTGCTTCTTGCAAATCATCGCGGCTCTTGCTGGTGACACGTAAGGTCTCACCTTGAATTTGCGTCTTAATGCTCTTGGGACCTTCGTCGCGAAGCAGCTTGGCAATCTTCTTTGCGTTCTCGGTGGAGATGCCCTCTTTCAACGAGCAGCTGATCTTGTAGATCTTGCCGCTGAGCTCAGGGTTGCTTGCATCCAGATGCTTGAGCGAGACGGTGCGCTTGACCAACTTGTCCTTAAATACATCGAGCGCCGCCTTGGCGCGCTCTTCGGTATCGGCTTCGATCAAAAACTTCTCGCCCGACTTCTCAATCTTGGTGCCAGTGTTCTTGAAGTCGAAACGAGTGTTGATTTCACGGTCGGTCTGATTGAAGGCGTTGTCGACCTCCATGTGGTCAACTTCGGAGACGATATCGAAACTGGAATCTGTAGCCATGACCGTAATTTATCCGATTCTCAGGAAAAAGGTCTTGGCAGGGGTGATGAAGCGGGTTAAGTTCGGTACGTGGGGAAGCGAGGCGGAATCCGTCAAAAGTCGAGTGACTATCGCGTTGATTTAGAGGGACTCAGGGGAGTCGCCGTTCTTTTGGTGGTCTTCTTCCACGCTCATTTTGCAATTATTAAAGGCGGATTCGCCGGTGTAGATATTTTTTACGTTCTCTCTGGTTTCTTCATAACTGGACTCTTGATCCGAGAACGCGAAGAGCAGAAGCGAATATCGCTCGCCACCTTTTATGCGCGCCGTATTCGGCGGTTGATGCCAGCTGGGTTGCTGGTTCTGATCGCCACGCTGGTTGCTTCGATAATTATCTTGCCGAAGATTTTGATTCCGGGTGTAGCTATCGACACTGCAGCCGCGGCGCTCTTTGTGGCCAATATAAACTTTGCGCGCCATGCCACGGATTATTTCCAGACGACAACGACGCCATCACCAATACTTCACTATTGGTCGCTCTCGGTAGAAGAGCAGTTCTACATGATTTGGCCAGCGCTGATTATTCTCACCGCAAAGTTTGGCCGGGCGCTACGCCGGAATCTGCTTGTTGTATTGACGGTCATTACGGGGTCATCGTTCGCATTTGCGCTCTATTTATTACATCGAAATGCAATCTGGGGTTTTTACTCGTTGCCGACCCGCGCCTGGGAGCTTGGCCTCGGTGGTTTGATTTCAGTAGTCTCGCCGAACTTTAAGAAAATCCCTCACACGCTTGCTGCTATCGGCTCATGGTTGGGAATCATCGGATTAGCAGTCACATCGCTCTTTATCCCTGAGACTGCGCTCTTCCCCGGAATCCCAGCCTTATTACCAACGCTCTCTACCGTGTTAATCATTATTTGTGGAGTACGGGGAAAACTCTCGCTCCTTACCAATTCCGTCATGCGATATTTCGGTCGCATTAGCTACTCACTCTATCTTTGGCATTGGCCAGTATTGATCTTGCCGGCAGTTGCGCTGGCGCATTCGTTCTCGCTTTCGGAAAAGTTGCTAGCGATACTCCTATCGATTCTCCTTGCATCGTTGACCACGCGTTGGATAGAGACGCCGATGCGCAAGGGCTGGGCGCTAGGAACCCTTCCGAAGCGAAATGTATTCACGGCCGCTGCGTCCATAATCCTTATTCTGGCTGCTTGTGTTGGAGTGCATGCAGCGACTGCGGTCTCGGGCGTGAAGACGAAGAGCACGTTGTCGAAGGATCAGAAGGCGGCCGAGCTGACTTCGCTATTGAAGAGCGCGCTGCCCACCGACACCAAGACGGTCACTGTGCCTTCTCCTTCAGCGACACCGCAAAGTAAGCAACCGCCCGCCGTTACGCCGTCGGCGACTGCGCAACCAAATTTGCCGGCTGATTACGCCGCGACGGTTACGTCAGGAACACGCGCTGCGACTCTCGATTTCCCAGTCCCGAAGGATCTGGACCCATCGTTACAAACTGCTTCGAACGACAAAGCCATCACCTATAAAGATGGTTGTCATACCGAAGAGAACGAACCTGCTTCAACGAAGCCATGTATCTATGGCGACCCCAATGGCAATCAGACCGTTGTGCTCTTCGGTGATAGCCATGCGCTTAGTTGGTTTCCGGCTTTCAATGCCGTTTCAAAATTGAAACATTGGCGGTTGCTGAGCCTGACCATGTCCGCGTGCACACCAGCAGATATCCCAGCATATAACCCAGCAACGAAAGCGCTGATGGCCAATTGTCCATTGTGGCGCACAGCAGCAATCAAGCGAATTGCGGCCGAGAATCCATATTTAATTTTGATTGCGAGTTCACGCAGTTGGGCGACAACCGATTCATCCGGAAAGGTGGTAACCGGTGATGCTCGAACCGCAATGTTCGATGCAGGAATGAAGCGCACGATTGAAGCGCTGAAGCAAACTGCTTTGCACATGGTCTATCTCGAAGATACGCCTGGTCAGAGCCAAGATCCGCCACTTTGTTTGTCGCAACATCCCAAGAGCACGCTCGCCTGCACGACTCCTGTCAGCCAAGCAATTAACGCTGCATGGCAAGATGAAGAGCACGCAATTGCGAGCTACGAAGGAATCGGCATAATCGACCCAAGCTATTGGGTCTGCCCAACCGATCCGTGCCCAGTCGTTATTGGAAACCTTGAAATATTTCAGGATGTCTCGCATCTGACCGCCACATATTCTGAGGCGATGGCGCCCATCATGGCGAGCGCACTGCAGAGAGCAATTTCCTAGCTGCCCCTGCGTTGAGGTAATCTACGCAGGCTGCTTAACCGATAGCCCTGGCGGGTTGCCCGAGCGGCCAATGGGAGGGGACTGTAAATCCCCCGGCTCTGCCTTCGAAGGTTCAAATCCTTCACCCGCCACCCAGTTACATTCACAATTCGTATCGCTAACATCGCACCATGGGTTCTGACATT
>Ga0214170_1000500_pt1 | contig 13662 bp, 14 predicted proteins | sample TroBogEpilimnion_2_FD_153008 | JGI IMG/M metagenome (GOLD analysis project Ga0214170, IMG submission 153008) | Freshwater microbial communities from Trout Bog Lake, WI - 27JUN2007 epilimnion | ecosystem: Environmental > Aquatic > Freshwater > Lake > Epilimnion/Euphotic zone | place: Trout Bog... | reverse complement strand
GTGGGTTAATTAACCGTCAGACTGATCAGGTATTAAGTACAAATCCAGACGTAATTGCTAATACATTATTAGGTCCTGGGCATTCACGTGAAAATTTAGACAGTGTTGAAACTATTATGGCAGCATTAGCTAAGAATCCAAAACGTATAGAATTTTTAAGAGCATCAGTGCCGAAGTTGAGAGAAACTGAAAATAAGAAACCTGGTCAAATTAAAGTTGATGCTGAAGAAGCAAACCGAATTGAACATGCATTAAAGGCACTACAATGAGAGCAAATGAATTTTTAACAGAAGCTACAACATTAAATTTAGCAGCTTTTAAAAAAGAAACAGCTAATAAAAGAGAATATTGGTTAAATTTGTTAGATTTAATTTATAACAATACTCCTCTCGAGACTACGCAAGGCTCAATTCAACTTTCAAATTCAAAAAGAATATATAATGAATTACGGTCCATATGGGATGGTAAAAAACCTGCTACAGATCGTCAATATCAAATGCTTAAAGATTATAAATTAAAAACTAACGATAGAAGATTTTTTAATATTAGTCAGATTATTAAAACAGATGACATCAAAGGCAAAACTACTGCCGATGCGTCTGGCAAATTACCTAAATTTTGGAATATTGGTAATGTTATCGAAGGTATATTAGGCGGTGCTGTAACTGCAAGATTTAAAACTCCCGATAAAGATATTACACCTAATGACATAAAAAAGTTAATGAGGTCATTAAAACAAAATGTTAATAAAGAAGCGAAAACTTTAATTCCATACGCTATTAAAGGTAGAGCAGGCGGCAATACATTTACTTTTACATTAAGTTTAAACACAAATGATTTCAGAGCATTAGAGTTTAGTTATAATGATCCCGAGAACGCAGCAGAGTCTTTTAGTGGATGGGACGAGATTGAAAAAGCATATGAAAATGCCTCAATTTATGTTAATACAGCAAAAACTATTCTTACTGCTTTAGGAAAGATAGAGTCTAAAAAAGGTAATAATAATATTATTATTGAGAGTGAAGGTGGAAGTAAAGAAAAACAAAGTTCTACTAAAGCAGATCTTTTTATTACAATCAATGGTGTTAAAGAACGCTTATTAAGTCTAAAAGCAGGAACCGTTCCACAATTTGGACAAGTAAGCGGTCACGCTTTTGCCAACCTATCAGAATTTTTTAGAACAACACTTAAATTAAATTTACCACCAGAAATAGAAAAATTATTTCCTGTAGGAAATTTTGAAACTGTTGGTAAAAATATTTTCCAAAAAGGATTTATGAAAGCCTATCAGACTATTGATAAATCTTTAAAAGATGCCCTTAAAGGTAATAATGATTATGCTGAATATAGTTTAGTTCAGAGTGTTTATGAAGGCATTATACATCATGCTACATTAGGAGAAGAAGTTATTATTGTTTATTTAAGTCCTTCTGCTAGACAAGCATATCAAGAATTAAAAATGGGTCCCGAATTATTAGAAGCATTAAAGGATTTTGATTTAAAACCAGAATTTACACATACCGAGTCGGCCTATAGAATTAAAATAGTTGGTATCCCTAAGACTCCTAAAGGTAAAGAAATAAGTGGCGGTAAAAGCGAAATATTAATTCAATTACGATCATCTATTGCGTCAAATGCAATAAGAAATGTTATTGAAGTTCAAAAACTATTAAAAATACTAACAGATATTGAAAAAGTTAATGAACGTAATCGCTCGACTACAGTTGCAGTTGATAAAGGATCTGTAAATACAGTTAATTCTAAACAAATAACAAAACCACCGGTTACTAAAAATGTTGAGCCAAAAACAACTGCACCACTAAAAACTATTACATCAGTTGGTTCGACAAGTGCAGCAGAAAAGGCAGCTAAAGATAAAGCTATTAAAGATAAAATGAAAGCGGCACTAGCTGGCGCCGGAACAAAAGCATCCGCAATAAAAACGGGGTAGTATTTCTACTACCCCGTATGTTTAATTAAGTGTGTTTATCGTTAATTATATAATAGTAGTTATTTATGCGTTTCTAGTGATGTAATTTACACGCACCTTGTCAGCACCAAAGTATTCTTTTACTGTGGCAACAACTTCGTCAATCTCGTATGTCTTGCAACTAAAAACATCGAGATACATTGTATTATCTCTGTCTACAAAGTGAGCAGCGAGATTACTAGTCTCAATTAACTGCATCATACTGTAGCCAGCTTTCTGAGGGTCATGGGTAGCAAAGTGAGCAACAACTGGTTCGCCATAAGCGACCATGTCAATGCGACGTACTAATTCTTTTGTAAATGCTGTAATATTTGCACCGTCTGTAATCTTTGAATTATCGCAGCCCGAGCAATCCAAAAGAAGGTGAAATCCCCAATATGTATTATCTGACATTTTAATTGAACCTTTCATTGTTAAGTGTTTGATTTCTACTAAGCCTTGATTCAGATAATTTCTTTCTATGTTCATCAGAAAGTTTTTTACCTTTATTGGGACTTGAAATTCCTTTTAATTTGCGTGTTTCTGATATTTTTTTCTTAGTTTCATCTGATAACGTATGTCCTTTAAGTGCTTCTTTGATTTTCTTTTTATGGGAATCAGTTTTTAATATTCCCTTGTTAGAAAATTTATTGGCGTTTTTAGCTTCTAAATATTTTATAGATTTGGAAGTGTCTCCGCCGTCGCCGCCATCAGTTTGATTATGCAATATTCCTGTTTTCAAATCTTTTCTGCCAAATAACTTAATATACTTTATTTCTAAAATACAAGCATCTTCATTTTTTAGATTTGAATAATAAAATATTATTTTAGATTTATCATTTGGAACAGAAACATGATGTTTTTCAAAACATCTTCTTCCTTTTCCTTTTCCAATATAATAAGGAGTGTTATTGCTTTCTCTTAGATAAGCATAAACGTAATACGAATTATCTACCACAATGACCTCCTTTCTCATATTTACACAGCCGCTCCATCCTGAGCTACACTCGATTAGATTTTATTTATTGAATAATTATTATAGCTTATTTTTTAGATAATGCAAGTTAGAAATTAGAGATTTATTATCGAAATTAAAATTTCTTATTTGTTCTAGTAGTCTAGGATACTGTGGATGCAAAGGATCAAAAACATTCATTTCTTTCCACTGTACATCGTTCTGACCCCATCGTTCAATACGTTGAAAGCTTACTTTTTCATTGCCAAAGTCTTTGGCAAATTCAACAAAATCATTTAATTCATGAAAATTTAAATTACTAATACAATAGTGAAACAGAGACTTTCTCTTTATCTCAGGGTTGAACTTAGAAAATTCTTGTACTATTTCTAGTCCTTTGAGTAAGTCTTCCCACTTACCGTTAATTCTAGTTTTGGCATAAGTTTCTTCTGACGCGGCATCAATACTAACATAAAAAGCACTGATATTTTTTTCTATTTTTTGTAAAAACTCTTTATTTTTATGTAGTAATGTGCCATTAGTCATAAAAGTAAATTTGATATTAGGATATAAAGATACATCAAAATTGAAAATCCATTCCATAAAAGCTGGGCTTGCAAATAATTCCCCGCCACTACTTAATGTTATTTCAGCATAATAATCTAACGCAGGTAATATTACAGAACTCAGCTTATCTAATATGCTTTTTGCTGTCATATATTCTTTATTATTTTTATGAATGACAACTTCATTTCTGCAGGAAGGACATTTGAGATTACAACTATCGTCAATGTTTAGATAGATGTTTAAAGGTTGTGCAGCAGTTTGTTCAAGCTTTGCTTTTGTAGCAACAAAAACAGGCTCATCTACCTTTAACATATTATTCTCTAGATAGCTGCATACTAATGCACGACAATATCTATAGCTACCATCTAATATACTATTTTTAAAAAAATTATTATTTAGGATGTTTAGAAAATCATTTGATGTTTCGATATCTAATATATTCCCAATATTAGTTTTGACTTTGCCCATACAATCGCAATTATAAATGTTACCGTCTTTCGTTAACTGTATATTTCTCCACGGAATACTACAATAGCCATCGACCATTCCAATTTTGTTATCCATTCCAAAATCTGGTCTATGACTATTGTCTATTCTATCTGCAGGACTTGACATCAATATATTTAAGATATCTGAGCAATGTTCATTTTAGACATACAGTCTGAAAGTTTTTGTATTTGGGTCAAGCAATCATATAATGCATGATGCTTAAACTGTTTAGGACTGAAATGAACTGGACACATTTTGTATACAGTACGAGCATCCATTGCTTGCCAATACTTCCAAGGGCTAGTAAACCCTAACTGTCTGTTGGCAGTTTCCAAAATAGGAAAGTCAAAAGTTGATCCATTTGCCCAATATCGATCTCCGCCGCTTGCCCAATGATTGAACGCTAACATAGCATCTTCAATAGGCAATCGATCCTCGGGACTAAATGCTTCTATCTTAACATCTTCATCCTGCTTTGCCCACCAAGCTACTGTATCATCATCGATATCTCTAGTAGGCTGACTTTCGGTATCCACACGGCAATAGAAGTAATCCATGTCGTACGGACTATTAATATTACGATATTCCTTATTGAAGGAAAAACGGATACCTGCAATGGTTAAGATTGCAGAATTTGGGCTGGTAGCAAGTGATTCCAAATCTACCATAATGTCTCTGTCAAGTTTCATAGTATGACTATAACATCATATTATGAAATGTCAAGTTAAAACCAAAGAAATAAACCTTGACTCATTATAACCAACGCAACACTCATTGCACCTACCCCGCCCCAAAACATCAACATGCCACTGCTTAAAATACTAGCAGTTAATAGTACGATAGCAATCTGCATGATACTGCCTGCAATGCCAATCAATGGACTTTTCTTCTTAGCAATATCTCTTTCAGTTTCTAACTGTTTAGCTTTGGCAAGTAGTTCTACTTTACCTTCACCTGTAGCAGGATCACTTTCATACCGTGCTATACGAACATGCAATTCATCTGCTCTTTTTGTATCGCCTGCACGAATAGCATCTTCTCTTGCAAATTCAGACATTGTCTGCTTCATGCTTTTAGCTTGGTAGAAGCTATAAATGTCATTAATTTCAATCGTATTGTTCAATATCTTACTGCTTAATTGACTGCCAATAAAAGCATTAATACTGAATATAGCAGCGAAAATACTAATAATCATTGCTGCTTTACTCTTCAGCTTGCTAACAGGTTCATTCCCGTTCTTCTCAGCATGTTTTCTTAATTGATTTAGTAGTGTATCACCTAATGCCATGTTGAATCCTTCTAATTTAAGTGCGTATAAATATATTTATGGATATGTTCTTCAAACTAGTCGCTGATGTTGGATTTCCAATTGCCGCAGCTTGTGCTATGGGCTACTTTATCTTTCTAACCATTAAATTCATCTTAGCAGGTGTTACTAGTGGAGTTAATGGGATGAAAGGTATCATTACAGCATTGGATAATCGTGTTAAAACGATGAACTCAGATGTTATCCGAATTGATACATTGATGTCGAACGCTTTAGGTGTTAAGCCCGACATCGAGCGAATTGCTCGTGCTGACGGAAAGACGGATGCTAGAAGGGATTAATTATGGAAAAATTATTTACATATGCTGTATATTTTCTTCTGGTAGCAGCTATCTGCCTTGTTGCTTTGGTAGGTTGGGATTTTACACATGGAGGGTAATGTTGCTGATCTGATTAGTAGATATGGTTTCCCAATAATTGCTTCAGCTGGTATGGGTTATATAATATACACAATTTGGATTTGGGCAACTGTAGAAGTCAAGCCTGTGATCAGTGAAGCTAATACAGTGCTGATTGCACTCATTGATCGTATCCGCATGTTAGACAATGATCTTATTCGTCTTAATCAAAAGCTCAATATTGTACTACAACTACGTGGCAAAGAGATTGAGTCAGAACGTCATCTTGAAGATGTTAAGACTGCGGCCAGTGCTCAGAAACGTGAGATGGAAGCCGCAGAACAACAGCGTAAGGCTGCCAAAGAACTTGCAGGTGTTAATGATCACGAAGCAGCTGGTGGAAATTCTTAATTACACCCACTTTACTATTTCAAATGTGCCATCATAGTTTTCAACTAATGCAGTACAGGACTCAACCCAGTCGCCACAATTCATATATGATATATTATCAATATCACGAATATTAGCATGGTGAATATGACCGCAAATAATTCCATCTAATTTTTTACCTCTAACATAATTGCACAATGTTTCTTCATAATTGCCAATAAAGTTAACGGATTCTTTAACTCTGTTTTTCTTCGTTATAACAAGGTATTATAAATGAAATCATTTTATTGTCATTTCTTTCTTTATTTTATAATATGAAGTGTTATTTTTTCTAGCAGCTTCGTTAATACCATTATACTCTATACCACGATAAATTATTGTTTTTAATAAAGGATGTTTAAGTCTTTTTTCTTCAGAACAAGGTTGTTTTTTACCTTTATTTGGGGAAGGTTTACCATACATTGGATTTTTATCGCCAATCATTTTTCTTTTTTCAATCCATTCTGGTGATTGTTTTAATCCTTTTGCTTTCCCTTTACGGTTTTCACTAATTTTCTTTTTTGTTTCTTCTGTGTGTTTTTTGCCATAAAAAAAATTACCATCACCACGTCTTGCGTCATACATTATTTTCATTCTTTCTTCTTCTGTTATAAGACCCAAAAGACCTTTCCAAGCAAGATAGTCTTGCCACCTTCCATATTCTTCATAAAGAATACGATGAGCTTCTGCGTGTTCTTCAACAGTCAGTTCAATTAAATTGGAAGGTTCGTCAGTTCCTCCCATATGTTTTGGTATTATATGATGTTTATGTTTCATATATCTATTTATAAATTTTATATTTGTACGATAAACCTATTTTACTGAAGTTCTAAAAATTCCATCCCAGTCCTTTGGTAACGGGTTCTTCTTATAATCATTGATGCGTTCTATCATTGCATCATAGTAATCGCTTAATTCTCCATCAAATGCTTTTTTCAAACCAGTAGCATAGTTAATAGCATCATTCCATCTGCCTGCTCTGTAGTGTTCTAAAAAGTATTCGTGGGATGACATCGCAGGCGCTTTAACACTGCCATTTGGAACAATGGTGTAGATATTAACACCTTCTGTTTTACCTTTAACCGCAATACAGTCTAATTCAACACAATGATAATCATGTTTGACATATTCATATGTCTTTGGGCCAATTATTAGTTTAACATGATATGGCTTGCTCTGCCCTTCAAGACGCGATGCCAAATTAACCGCATCACCAAGGCAAGTATAATCAAAACGCTGACTGCTACCCATGTTCCCAACAACCACATCGCCAGTGTTGATACCAAGGCCCATACCAAAAGGAGGTATACCCTCAGCTTGAACCTGTCGATTGAATTCAGCAAGATCATCTAACATCTCCAATGCGGTCTTTACAGCATGTTTGGCATGGTCAGCATCATCCAATGGTGCATTCCAAAATGCCATTTGTGCATCACCAATATACTTGTCCAATGTTCCTTCATTGTCTAGTATCTTCTTGGTCATCGCTGTCATATAGCGATTCATTATTTTAGTTAATCCCTGTACGTCAGAACCATAATGTTCACTAATGGTAGTAAAGCCTCTGACATCAGTAAACATAATACTGAGTTCTCTAGTATCACCACCAAGCTGCAATAACTCCGGGTTCTTCTGTAATTTTTCAACAAGTGCTGGACTTAGATATGTTCCAAACTGCTTTTTAATCTGCTGCTTCTGAAGAAATTCACTTACGAATTTAACTCCATACGCATGTAGTGCTACCAATACTATTATAACACTAAAAGCTGTTGCGTCTAGTAATAATAGATAATGATCAAAGGCATAGATACTACCATAAATGCCAGCAGCCACCATAACAACGACGCTTCCCAGTCCAATATATACCCACCTTGTTAAAAATAATAGTATTAATCCTGCTGTCAACATAGCAAGTATTTCAGCACCATCAGCATAGTCCGGGCGTTGAATATTAACTTGATTTAGCAGTGTGCTAATAACAGTAGCTTGTACATCCTGAGGGAAAACTGCGCCTTTAGCTGTTGCTACTGGATTGCCTAACCCAGCAGCACTAACACCAACTACTACAATGGCATTGTCAAAACTCTCAGGTAGATTAGTAACACTTATTGACTTATTATGCTGAGCCCAATCAATCCAAATTTGACCTAGATTATCTGTTGTAATTGGACCAAACTTAGGTATACGCATTTTCTCAACACCGTTTTCATTAAGTTTAATTTGAACGGTTGTGTCACTTGCTGCTACACGTAATACTTCCATACTGAGACTGGGAAATAGTTTACCATTACTGGCAATGATTAATGGCATTCGACGAGTAACACCATCGATTTCTGGCAGTGTTACAATGTTACCGATACCAATAGCATTCTTTTCAAGTTCTGGAATATTAGCAATCATACCTGGATAATTAATAATTCTATCTAGATATTGAGGACCTAACACTGCTGCTCCAGGCTTACGAGCAGTATTTTTATCTTTATTGCCGGGAATGTTGGTTAAGATAGTTGGATTATCTGCTAAAACTTTTGCTAATTCAGTATCACCGCCAAAGCGATCTGCTTCCGGCATCATAACATTCCATACAACTAGTCCAGCATTACGCTTATATAGTTCCTTTATAATATCAGCATATACTGTGCGTGGAAACGGCCATTGTCCATATTTGTCTAATGCCGATTCATCAATGTTTACAACATAGATTTCATTTTCAGTGGGCATTGCTTTGGTGATAAGAGTATCAAAATAACGTAGCCGTATACTCTCAACAAAACTGGGATCAGCTATTCTAACTGATAATACCAATAACAAAGTAACTAAAGCAGTCCATGGACTCAGAGCAATCTTCTTAAGCATGAAAATATTTATTCTACATAATACTTGAGACTTGGATGCCGGCGTAAATTCTTTTTAAAGATCCAATCATTGCCAACAATAGATATAGTCTTTTTTATTATTTGGCTGTATCTATTTTTTGTATCTAAATTACTTTCAAAAAACCATTTATCTCTGTCACTGAATATAAAACTTCCTGCCTTGCCATTACAAAATATATCGTTAGACCATTTTGGGTAAAGTAATAGTTTAGCTGCTTCTATAGTTAGATATTTGTTTAAAGTCTTATTATATCCATATTCGGCTGGCAAATCTTGATAAAATCTAGATTCATTACATATACTAACAAAGTTCTTTAATACATGTACTTGTTTAACTGGAATTAGTGGCGCTGAGGGAGACCAATAAAATAATTCATCATACCATCCATTGTGGAATCTTTCCTGTACATAAGGGCTAATACAATTATCGATTGCATCAACAAAATAAGAATACATTCCTTTAGAATCATATTCTAATTTAGGCTTTTCAACTCCCCATACAAATACTAGACGCTTGCCTTCTGCAATTAGATTGCGATAATCATCTATCTTATCCCTAAATAAAGCACGGGAAGGATTATTAATGCTAAAATATCTATTAACATAATACTCAAAATTGTTACCAAATGTATTAAATGTATCTAAGCTAAACTGACTAATATCAATTAGCCTAAATTTAAATTCTAATCCTCTATTACGCAGAGTTTCTATATCAGGTAAAACTACATTTGTAATTTCAGCATTACAATGATCTTGTTTGTCGGCACTGGCTTCATAGTTCCACACTGTGGCAATTTCATCTATTTTACAATCAGCATCAATCCAAGCATTGAGTATATTGTGACTATCACTTCCGCCGCTATAGAACAATACAACATAATCGTAGGATGCTCGTATTTGTTTGGCACGATCCTTATACATTTCCCATAATGTTTGCGATGGTTCTGTGCGCCAGTCTACAGACGAGAAAACCTCATCATTGAAATTCCAATGTGAGGTCTTGTTTGTTCGATTTTCCAATTCTATAGCTTCTATCTTGCTATATGTTTTAAAATCTCCAACTTGATAAAATCCAAAACGATCTGCGGTCAAAGCTTTTCGCCTACCTCAAATCCGCGAAATGTTTTGAATCTTGGGAATCGCAAGCTGTAGGATCCGTCTTGGTTTTGGGTGACGGCATCGGCTCGAACCTCCACGCTATGACCAACCACAGAAATCTTACTACGAAAAATATCATCGCGAGCAACGTCACTAAATCCGCTACCAACATTAACATGTATAACTCTTCCATCATCTTCTCCTTCGCAGACAAGTGCGCCTAACTTACCAACGTTCTTGCCTGTACCTTCTTCTATATCTATCACTTTAAGTGTGACTTCAATAAAAGGCTTCTGCTTAAGCCAGTTAACAGTACGCTTGCACTCATAAGGAGTATAAGGATCCTTGATCATAATGCCTTCGTACCCGCCTTTAATAGCGTCGCTGTTAATCTTATTAAACTTAACTCGTCCTTCATCAGAATCCAAATCAACTGTCTCACTGTGTAGACATTTTACATTTGGCATCTTAGCTTTGATAATAAATTCTTGCAGACTCTTGCTGCGATATTCCTGCTTAATATTGCAACGTCCCAATTGAAATTCTTCCAATGCAAGCCAATCAAACAAAAACAAATTGGCATCAGTTGCCTGCACATTGCTCTTACGATGTACCTGCCGCATAAGATCCTGGAAGCTGCTACTCATAATCTCGCCATCAAACACCATCGGTTCAGAAAGCTTCTTTGCGATTGTGGCAAACTGCTCACGAACATGTGGAAAGTTTGCCAGCTCCTTACCATTGCGACTGAACTGATCAACACGACCATCTGGATAAACAACTGTGATAACACGAACACCGTCTAGTTTGACTTCAATCATCTTAAGACCAGCGACCTTGCTTTCATGATTAGCTCCATCATGAGCAAGCTGACATTCAAAGATTGGAATGGCATAATTAGGCTTACTGGCTTTCTTAGTTGCCTTGTTAACAGTTGTCTCACTGAATCCAGCTCGCATATCCTTAATAAGGATCTTACGATACCATCCATTCCACTGTGCTACACTAGACTTATTCATTGCGGCTTCGATAGCGTCACGAGCATCATGCCCTGTGAGTTCACGCAATTCCAACTTGTTGGCAAGGTCATAAAACTCTTCCCAAACCAAATTCTGTCCACTCTGCGGATTCATATGCTCGGGAATCTGTTTAACACCAAAAGTAATCATAGGATCATAGCACATTTTGAGTCCAGCAAATAGCTCATCGTTATCAGCCAATGCTTCGCGAACTAGTACAGCTTCCTTATGCAACTTGCTGTTATCATTGGAAATTTCGTCAATAATCTTGAACATTTTTAGCTCCATTTAGTGCTACAAATACGATAATAGCACATTATACGGCTGTGTCAAGCTAATGTTTAATGTAACTATATCCGTTACATGGAGGAGTTAAGCATTGGATACTCATACTTGCTGCATCAGCAGTATTTAGATTATCTTGTATTACAGTAGCAACAATTCCACTTCCACTTAGATTTAGATTAAATGATTTATTTGCAGAACCACTTTGCATAATGCTTGCTGTATTATTGCTATTGGTAGTAGTTGGATCTAAATTAATTGCAGCAATATGGTTACCTGATCCAGTTTGTACTATATTCAATGAGTTATTATTGTTATTTGTATTTGGAAAGACAAACTGATTGTTATTAACAGGCCCGGATTTATCAGGTACAGTACCTATAAATGCTTGTTGATTCCCACTATCCTGTTGAAATACACTAATAGTATTATTGTCGCCTCCATTTAATATTGTTATGCTTTTATTAGTTGAGCCATTTTGATCAATGTAAACTGTATTATTATTACCAATTTGATCTATATAAACACTATTACTTGAAGCTGTTGCAACACCACCTGATGAAGAAACAATGGGAGAAATTAATATTGATTGAGCATATAGCGGTGTTGCTAATAATAATAGTATAACATATCTCATTTTATCTACTTTGGTTGATGTTAATATTTGTTCCGTTGTTGTTATTAATAGTTTGCTTGATAGTTACTCCATCTTGTATCAGTGTTAAATTTGCAGGAGTATCTTTATCAACTGTGACAACTGCAACATGACTTGGGGCAAATCTATAAAGTGTTAAATTTGTATCAACAAGCATATATTTTAATCCCGCTGCTTTATTTGGAGGATAATGTGGTAGCATTTGATTAAAACTACTTAGTTCACTTTCTAATAACTGACTATTCAATAGGTCTAACATATTGGCTAAAAAACCAGAATCTTCTAACATGTTCAAATCTAGAAAACTCTGTTGTGTTAGAAATGCATCATCTAATCCAGTAAAAGCAAAGAAGTTAACATCAAGAAAATTAACATCCAGTGCAGTTTTGTTAGCAGCAGTTGTTGTTTTAACTTCTTTAACTTCTTTAGGTGGTGAAACAATTAATAAATTGTTTATTTGATCAGGGTTAAGATTTAATATAACGGGTTTAGCAGGTTTTTGATCACGAGTATTAACTGTTGTTGCTTGGAACGCTTTGTTCAGCGTAACTGTTCCCATGTTAGTCTGCACATATATTTCGCCAACAGTACAGTCTTTTTCGATGTTGCTTACTTTATATCCCATTGGACAACTGGGCAATAGTACAACAAGACTGCGCCCAGTTTCATCCACTGTAGCTGTAAAATCAGTTCCTCTAACACCAATTGTAGCAGTTGGTGTATCAATTCTAATTGTATCAGGAGTATGTTTGGCAATTTGCCCACTGGCAAATCTAGCGGTGCCCAGTGCCATTTTTAATCCCAATTTACCCGCATCTGTTTTAGTACTATCATAAACAAAATCATCTATTAGAAGTTTACTTTGTTCTGTAATTTCAACTAAACTATCATCTTTAAAAGTAATTCTTGTTTTACTCTTTGCAGTGACCACAGTGTCATTTGATTCAATAGCACTATGCACATCGCTGGGTATAGATTTCTTATCTCGCTGAATCTCAGTCGGTCCGCTTTGCTCTGTTATTGTTCCGATTGTATCTGCAATAGCATTAGTTTCCGCTATGAACAGTGATATTATTATTAGAACCATTACTATGAATTTGAACATTACTATCTACCGTCCCTGTTTGAGTTACCATAATAGTATTGCTCGAGCTTGCTCCTGTTAGATCAATATTTGCAATAAAGCCGTTTAATCCAGCAGGCCCGGATTGTGTAATATTAAATGTATTGCTATTACTGCCGGCTTCTGTTGTAATAGTGCTTATAGCACCCAAGAGATTATTTGACGTATTGCTAATTGTGGCAGTATTGGTGCTACCTTTAACATCAATTGTTGCAGTAGTTTTATAACCTGCTGTTATTAGAAGTGCATTGTTATCGCCGGTTGCATTAGCAATAATATTCGCATGATCGCAAGAGCTTGCGCCTGGGCCAGATGCTCCGCCGGGCGAATTACCGTTACCACAGTTTAAAGTAACACTATTTGTATTACCAACTACATTACTTGATAAACTAGCACTATCGCCGTGTATAGTAAAGTCGCCAATATTACCCATACCAATTTGTTGTATGGATATAGTTTGGCTGTTACCTTCAAAAGAATTGCTCTTCAAGCTATCGCCAGCGGCATTGTCGGGACCTGCCTGAACGACGTT
>Ga0214170_1000498_pt1 | contig 13716 bp, 10 predicted proteins | sample TroBogEpilimnion_2_FD_153008 | JGI IMG/M metagenome (GOLD analysis project Ga0214170, IMG submission 153008) | Freshwater microbial communities from Trout Bog Lake, WI - 27JUN2007 epilimnion | ecosystem: Environmental > Aquatic > Freshwater > Lake > Epilimnion/Euphotic zone | place: Trout Bog... | reverse complement strand
CGGTGCGTATGGAATCGATTTGCAGACGCGCATCGGTGCGTGAATGCGGACGACATGGTGATGTCGTCCCTACCATCGACCCAAGGACGGTGACGCAGCACCGTCCCTACCCGATGCAGGGGATTACTATCCCATCCGTGGATTACTCACGAATGACTGTTTAAAGCCTGCCTAGGCTTTAGTGGGATAGTCCCGCTTCATTGGTCCAGTTGAGTCTAACTTTTGCGGGCGGGGTAGTCGCGGTTTGCTGAGTGGTCGCCCTGCATTTAGGTGCTACATATTTGCGTCAGGGACAGACCCGTGCTGACTAGATACCTGGGCACTTCCGTTAAAGCGGTTTGCGGCTCCCTTCATGATCCTAGGGATGAAAAGTCCAAGTTGTTGGCGGACTAGCCGGCCCGCGGCGTTGGATACGGTTTCCATAACTCGGCCGAATCCTCTTGTTTGGAAACTAAATTGACCTATAGTTTCCAAATGGCCGCCAAGGAAGCCCCTTATGTATACCGCCGCCCGCCGGTCGACCTGACCCGCGGTTGGGCCGGCTTGTCCGCGGCGACCGCGGCGGTGACGCGCTTCGACATGGTGTCGGCCAGCCTGCCTGCCGTCCTCAAGGGCGTCACCTACCGCGATTTACTCTACCGCATGGAGGCGTCCTCCAGTTCGGCGATCGAGGGCGTCGAGGCCTCCGCCCGTCAGCTGATCATGGACGAGGTCCTGGCCGGCACCGAGGAGGCCGCCTCCTGTGATGAGCAGGTGAGGGAGGCGGCGAGGTCCCTTGCAGCCATGAACGAGGCTGCTGAGCTCCCCGCCAAGCGCCCCATCACTCCCTCGTTCCTCTTCAAGGTGCATACGACCCTCATGGAGGGCGCTCCAGGGGCGCATCCGGGCAAGTTTCGCAAGCCGCCCTACGTCGGCTACGCGGCCGGCCGGCCTGCGGTTGACTCGGCGCTCGTGCAGAAGTGCATGGATGACCTGCTGGATTTCATGGCGGAGGACCCGGGACAGGAGGGACCCTTGGTCCGGGTCGCCATCGCCCATGCCCAGTTCGAGCTCATCCACCCGTTCCATGACGGCAATGGGCGCATGGGGCGCATGCTGATGCCGCTCCATCTCATGCGGGCGGGCGCCACGACCGAGCCCAACCTCGTGTTGTCCGGGCAGCTTTACGCCAACCGCGAGGATTACCGCCATCTCCTCGCCAACCTGCACAAGCGGGGCACGTCTGAAGACTGGGTGGCCTGGGTGGAGTTCATGCTCAAGGTCATGCGCGAGCAGGCCGTGGAGCACTCCGCCTATTTCCTCCTGATCCGGAAGACGTTCGACGCCCTCTCCAAGGCCACGATCACCGCCGCTGGCCAGCGGGCCGCGGATCACCTTCTGCCGAGGTTCCTGTCCACCCCTGCCTTTACGGTGCCATCCATCGCCGGAGACGAGACCCGGGTCACCGTACGCAAGTGGCTCGACAAGCTCGTCGCCGCGAAGGTGGTCAAGATCGAGCGACCGGGCGTACGCCGCCGTGCGACCATCTATGTCTGCCCCGGGCTGATGAACGTGCTGGGCCGGAAGTGATCGGATGCAGGCGTCTTTATTTCGTCAGGATTAACACGTATTCCTCTCGGAAATTTCCGCCTCAAACCACTTCCCCAATCTTCTCAAATTTTCTCACAATTAACACCTAAGTTGACTACAGAAACGTCTACAGCTTCACCGAACCCGCATAAACACTATGGAAAACATAAATATGCCACCCGTTCGGTGAGCTGCCTCGGGTAGGGAGGCTGCTGCGTCAGCCTCCTTGTATTCGTTTTAAATCTTTGATGGGATGTTCTGGATCGTTGGTGCGTATGGAATGGATTCGCAGGCGCATGTCGGTAGGTGAAAACGGACGACATGGTAATGTCGTCCCTACCCGAGGCAGATAAATCGGAATAATTCATGTCTTGGGTAGGGAGGGGATTGCCATCCCCTCCGTTGGCAAAGTGCGACGTTGTGGGGACGTAAGATACGGGAAAGCGTATTAGCACGTCATAGAGGACGACGACGCAGCACCCCCAACTCCGGAGCCAAGATGTTCAGTCGCAAAGTAGCCAATGGGTTGTAGTTGAGATGGTTGAGGTAATACTCATTTTAAATCTATGAAATCAGGTTTTTTATCCCTGCTTAGCTGCCTCGCGGCATGCCTTTCATTATCTGCTGCCGAGCCTATTCGGATTCTCGCCGTTGGGGATTCGATCACCCAGGGTGGTAAGACGTTTGTGACGTATCGATTACCCTTGGATCAAAAGTTGCGAGCAGCGGGGCTGCATTACGAATTCGTGGGTTCACAGCAAAGCGAAGGGCCGAACGGTCCGCTCTGGCATGAAGGCTACGGCGGTAAGAACGCTGAATTTCTTGCCGGGATTTTGCCCCAAAAACTGCAACTCGCGAAGCCTGACATTATCCTGCTTCACTGCGGGCATAACCACACGGTGGAAGAAAAGCCGGTGCCGGGTATTATCGCTGCGGAGCGTGCCATCATTGCCGCCGCTCGTAAGCAGAACCCTAAGGTGGTCATCCTGCTCGCCCAAGTCATCGCCAGCGGTAAGTTACCAAAATACGGCTACCTACCTGAGTTAAACCAAGCCGAAGTCTTGCTTGCGCGTGAACTGAATCAGCCAGAGGCGCCGGTAATTATCGTCGATCAGTTTACGGGGTTTGATCCGCAGAAGGACGCTGTTGCGGATTTAGTTCACCCGAATGCCCAGGGAGCCGAGAAGATGGCCAGTCGGTGGTTCGAAGCCCTGAAACCCTGGCTTAGGTAGTCCATCAGGTAGGGAGGCTACTGCGTTAGCCTCCTTGTATTCTTTTTTAATCGTTGATTGGATGTTCTGAATTAATCGGTGCGTATGCGGCGGATTCGCAGCCGTAAGTTGGTCGGTGAGAGCGGACGACATGGTAATGTCGTCCCTACCCGATACCGATGATGTTGTGGGACGTAAGATACGGAAAGGCGTATTAACGCGTAATTAAGGACGGTGACGCAGCGTCGTCCCTACCCGAGCAAAGCGTCGTCTAGCGAGAGCCTCGGGTGGTTTTATAGGCGTCGAGGATTTGGCGTAACTCGGCAGGGTCGGCGTTGGCACGTAAGCGATGTTGAATGGCCTCGAGGTCGCGCGTGCCTCGCTCCGTCGTGGGTTCAAGGACCGTGCCTTCGCCGTAATCATTCCACGTGGCTAACTGAACAATCGGAGCCCCGCTCTTCATGGCTTGATCTAAGGATTCGACCAGGGTTTGGCCTTCGCGACTTTCAATCAGGCCGTAACTTTGGCCGACTCCGGCCTGCGCATAAAAATCATGATAACCTGGGAAAGCGGCCGCAAGAAAGGGTCGGCGACTTTGATTTTCTTTAGCGTAAAGTGCCTGGTTAGCGGCCTTCCAGCTGACTGCATCGAGGGTTTTTCCGTGGCTGACGGGTATCCAGGCGAAGGCTCCATCGATAGCAGGTCGGTGGCTAAGGTGGGGGATAGCGAAGGTGAGTGGGTGGCTTTTAAGTTGAGTGCGGATGGCCGACCATTCGTCGTTGGAGAGGAATTGTGGGCCGAAGATTAATAAAATCGGACGCCCCTGAATGCGAACGTAGGCTGGGTCGGAAAGCCAATGTGCCTCGGCCCAAGTGAAGGACGTCGCAACCTTGGCCACCGCTTGTTCGCGCGATAGTTTCTTTTCCTGCATGAAACGCCGGCCGGGGTTGTCTTCCACACAGAGGGCAAATTTCAGGCCGGCCTTTTTGAGTTCGGCGATGATTAACCCCGTATTGCGATGAATCATTTCGTAGTCGGGGAAACCATCTAGTCCATTCCAGTCGATGATCGCACCTTGGATGCCCGCGGCTTTCATGAGCACGACTTGCGTAGCGATAACGGCGGGGTCAGAGGAATCGTAGGCGCCAAGTGCGGGGTGGTCGTGTGAGGCTAGCGAGCCTGTCGCTGGATTCGTTTTTCCCATCGTCCAATGCCAGCCCCAGTGCCCGCTGACTTCTTGGTTTTCGAACCAAGGCATCACATGCGCTAGTACGATGGGTTGCTCTGCAGCAGTCGTATCGCCGTAGCAAGAAAGCCATCCGAGGATGGTTGCTAAGAGGATGCCTGCGTAACGCATGAGTTCAGTTAACGGCGGTTGATGCTTCGTTCAATCATCAAGCCAGCGATTTTAAATGGATGTCGTGGGTAGGGAGGCGGAAAGGCGTATTCACGCGTCATCAAGGACGACGAGGCAGCGTCGTCCCTACCCGATACACGTTTGGTTTTTAGGTAGGGAGGCTACTGCGTTAGCCTCCTTGTATTGATCAGACGTTCTGAATTGTCGGTGCGTATGGGGTTGATGCGCAGACGCACGTCGGTCGGTGAAAGCGGACGTCCTGGTAATGTCGTCCCTACCCAAAGGATTCAAGGACGGTGACGCAGCACCGTCCCTACCTGATGCAGGCGATTACCATCCCATCTAAGATGCTGAAAGGCGTATTCACGCGTCATCAAGGACGACGAGGCAGCGTCGTCCCTACCCGAGGCGGTGGGTTAATTCTTAATCAATCGTTAGGACGATGGCGCTGCAGGCGGGGAGGCTGACTTCAAACTTTCCTTCATGGTTTTGCAGAGACTCGCTTTGCGCAGGGGGAAGTTCGCCTTCGGGGGTTACGGTCATCCCCGCATACGTGATGGCTTCTTTTTCAGAAGGCGATTTGCCGACAAGGCGTCGCAGCGTCCCCGTGCCTTGATGGGTTCCGGCGTTGATGTTGACGGTGGCCGTTTGCGTGAGCTCTTTATTGATGACGACGACGCGGATTTTATGATCTGCCCCCAGCGTGGCGTGTGCAGTAACATTGGCAGATGAACTGATTTCAGTCGGCAAGACCTGACCTTGTCCCGCGTCCTTAAACAAGAGCAACGCGTAATAAAGCGGACGTACGCTATACTTCCCCGTCTTTTTATCGAAAGCGATGGCGGTGTAACCATTGGTCCCGAGGATTGTGTGGAAGTTGATACCCGCGACACCACGTTCTGCGACGTCGAACAGGAAGTCACTGCCCCAGATCGCGGCCGCATAAACATCGCTCACGCCAGCCGTGCCGCCCAGGGAGGCGGAGTTGCATTCGGCGAGACGCCAAGCGATGCCTGCTTTGCGAGCGACGTCCATATTCGCTTCGGCCATCTTGATGGTTTTGGCCTCGGTTTTATTGGATAAAAGTGTTTCGAGCGTAGGGAAGGGTTCTTTGTTGGAGGTGGGGTAAAAGTGTGAAGTCGCGAACGCGAACTTGCTTTTAAAATCGTTCAAGCAGGGTTCAAAAAATGATTTATTACCACCTGAAGTATTGGCAGGACCAGTGAGAGGCGCTTCAGGGTTTTTGGCCTGAATGACGCGAAGGGCTTCGTTTAATTCGTTTTTATACTGGGCGTAGTTATAACCCTTTTCGCGAAAAGTCTTTTTAGGAGGCAGGTAGTAGTGGTCGGGCTCATTGCCGATTTCGAACGCCAACGTTGTCTTGCCGCCTACTTTGGTTGCGTAGTTGATTTCTGCGGCCGAATTCGCGGGATCGTTGCTAGCAAAGTTGACCCCATAAATTACTTTCCAGTTAATGGCTTGGAGAAAGGCGTAGAATTGGTCGACTTGAGTCGGAGTGATGGCGGTGAAGGCCTTGGTTTCTTTATTATTGGATTCGTCCGGCTGCCACTGGCTGAGTTCAACTTTATTTCCGCCGATACGTAAGACCCCGTTGCCTAAGTTGCGGTGCAGGTTGATGAGTGTGTGGTTGTTGGGGGTGAAGTGTTTTTCGGCGAGGGCGGTCTTTTCGTAACTCAAACCCAGGAAATCCGTAGGGATTGTGAGCCCCGGTTGATTGCTTTGCACTTTAACCACAACCATCGTGTCGGCTCCGCACCATAAGGCCGTCGTGGCAAGCAGCAGGGAAATGAAGGGGCGCATGGGGAGATGAAAAATTAACGCCTCCATGGGGCAAGCGTTTCCTAGGTATGCTTGGGTTTACTTGTAGGTTCGACTTAGGGAGGGGTTTGGTTTTGGTACGAGACGTGATTCGTAACTTTGCCATGAAGTGGGTGCGGCGTGCTGCTAGCAGGATGGGCCTTGGGTTGGGGTTATTGCTTATTATAGGCATCCTGCCGCTTGAGGCACAGGTTGCGTCGAACCCTCCGTCTGCGGCGGACCTCGATCTTCCTTACTCGGCTGACAACCCGCCCGGGCCAACCTTTACGGTCGCAGAGAAAGAGCGTCAGTTTACGGCGGGAGCGCAAATCCTCGCTGGCATCAAAGCGGCCTTTCAAGCGGGCCAAGATTCTTACGTCATTCCCGCCGGTGACTATCGGTTTGACGCCGTGTATCAGGCGATGGGCGGCCGGTCCTTTGCCTTACAAGGGATGCATGGCAATCCAGCCAAACCGTTTCGCATCGTGGCCTATGGGGCGACTTTTTGGTTCGGGATTTCGGACATACCAGCACCACATTATCACCAGATGATCAAGGTCGTCGATTGCAGTCACTTATCGCTCGAAGGCTTTACGGTCGATAGTGACCCGCGGGGTTCGATGGACGCTCGCATCACCGCATTCGACTTCGTGGGTAATCGAATTCAAGTTCGGCCGGTGGCAGGGACGCGTTTGATGCAGCGGATGCCTGCGGGTGAAGGTCGCTTTATTCCTTTTAAAGCGAATGGTCGACACATCGCGGCGCTTTATCAAATCGATGAAGGGTGGGGGCCGGGAAATTTCTTCTATGATAAAATGGAGCAGACCGCGGACGGGTTTTATTGGTTCACGTTGAAGAACCGGAAACTGCTCGAGACCATTCAGCGGGGGACCTGGCAGACGGCTTATGGAACCGCGGGAACGTTAGAGGTCGGCGACATGCTGGGTTTTGTCTACAGCACTTCGGCGGCGATTTCACTCCTACGCTGTCAACAAATCACCGTGCGCGATGCGCGCTTCTTTGCCGCCAAGGCCGGCCTCGACGAGACCGATGGTTATGGTGATCACCATTGGATTAATTGTCATTTTATAGCCCGCCCAGGGACCAATCAATTGCTCGGGGGTGATGGGGTGATGAGTGCGTGTAGGCATGGTTCGACCTTTGATCATTGGGTGCTGCAACGGACGACTGATGATGCGTTTAATAACCATGGTCACTGGAAGCATGTGGTATCCGTGGTTGAGCACCGCATGACTTTTAAAGAAAATTTGCCGACGGAACTCGCTGCCGGACATTTAGCCGAGGCTTATGATGTGAAGACGGATCAGTATCTAGGCCGGTTGACTGTGGAAGCCGTCGAGGGGAAGACGGTCGTTTTTCGTGAACCGCTGGGTAATCAGTTTGCCACGTCGGCCGTGATTTTTACGGCATTCCAAAACGCTGGTTGGGTCATTCGGAATAGTATCTTTACGGACAGTTATCAGCGTGTCTGCCTCAATTGCGGTCCGGGTTTATTTGAAGGCAACCGACTCGAGCGGGTAGGTGCCGGGCTGACTTTAGGGAATGGTCGGCCAATTGATATCGAAGGCGGCGATCCGCATGGAGTAGTGATTCGCGATAATGTTTTTGTGGATACCGCTTTGGCGCCTACTTTGCAGGCCATCCGCGTTCGAGGCAACGGTGCTCCCATTCGGAATCTCGAAATTAGTCATAACCTTTTTATCGGTATCGGTGCCGGAGCGGTTCGGGTGGAGTCCAGCGAAGGTGCGGTAGTGCGAGACAATATAGCGATTCGGCCTATGATGGGGGCTGAGGTTCTTAGTAAGACCAGTGGTCGCAAGGCCCCTGAGTTGGCCGCTTTTAAACTTAAGCACGCACAAGGCGGCGAGGTCGCAGGTAACCTGGCAGCACCTTCTGGGGTAGAAGTCGTTCGCGTAGAAGCTTCGCAGGGTGTGAAGACGGAGCGTAACCGGACTAGCCAGCTTACGGCGGAGGCGTGGGAGGCTGAGCTGCGACCGATGCTGGAGCGGCATACCACTTCGGCAGCCGAAATCCTGCAAGCGGTTCAACGCCGCGTGAGTGCTGAGCCGACGAAGTAGGTTTACGTTGAGAATAAGTTGGCAAGGTCGGGCGAGCGGCTAGCATGTCGACTTTCTCGCTCATGCGTTTGCTCTTTATTTATCTGACGATGCTGGCCCTCGGGAGCGGCGTCCTGCCTACCTTGCAGGCGGGAGAAGCGGCGGATGGACCAGATCGCTATGTGACCCTCTACGAGAAAATCTTCGCTCATAGCGAAGTGCTAGGCGTTAAACTCTCGACGCACGATAAGCTATGTTTGGCGGATGTTGCGGTGCGACTAGAACGACGCACGGGCAAGGCGGAGTATTTAGGTAAAGCCGCCGCCCTTTTTGAAGCCGCGGTGCCTGATGTGGCGAGCAAGCCCACGGACTTCCACACGTTGCGAATCATCGCGCTCTTGGTTCGTCCCCTAGGGCAGAAAGACCTGATTAAACCCGCGACCAAGTCGTTGGTTCAAGCCATTGCCCTGCGGACGTGGAAAGAGTTTTTGGCGAATCCAGATGGCTCCGTTGCTGGCGATGTGGATCATAATATCCACTTAGCCGAGGCCCATGGCTGTGCGGCCCTCGCAAACTTTTTCCCCGATGATAAGTCGGCCGAAAGCCAAGCGATACGCGTGCGCCTAGCGAGTTATTGGGAAAAAATTAAGCGAACCGGGGACCTCAATGAAGACGCAAGTAATTACACCGCTCTCGGGATTGTTCATGCGATTGAATTAGCTCAAGCCCTCGGGCATGAAGCGGACCTACAATCGCCGAGCTTTCGGCGCATGTTCGAACGCCAACGCGACCTGATTTCGACGACTGGAGTTTTGCCTGAATTTGGCGACGGTTTTTTTCATTTGGACCGTGATGCCTTCGACTTCCTTTACCTCTGTGAGTATGCGGCCAAGGTTTTTGATGACCCTACCTTTTTGACGGTAGCACGACGTTTGTATGACCCGACCAGCTTTGCCAAAGGTGCCACGGATGAATGGTGCCGGGCCACCGCTCTGATTAATTTAGAACTCTTGCAACGCCCGCCCGCGCCACTCCCCGCGGCCTCAGTCGTCAGTTATCGTGTTAACCGCACCGCCCCTCAGCCCCTCGTGGATAAGATGATTCTGCGGACGGGTACGGAGGTCGGCAGTGCCATGGTGATGCTGGATCTTTATGCATCGGGCAGTCACGCCCACCCCGCCAAGGGTCCCTCGGTTGCTTATTACGAAGTAGATGGCGTGCCGCTTTTTCACAACCTCGGTCGTCACCGCACCCGCTCTGCCATCACCGGTAATAGTTTTTGGGCCTTGGATGGCGACCGTGCTTTTCCGGGCATTTGGAAGCCCAACGAGTGGTTTACGATGTCGATTCCGGTGGAGATGTTAAACCAACGCCCTGATGGCCTTGTCACCATCGGAGATCGGGTGAGCCTCCGTAATTTTGAGAACCGCGGCACTCGCCAACTCTGGTTTGATAATCTAAGACTCGAAGGACCCCATGGAGTTAAATTACTCGACGGTTTTGAAAGTCCCAAAAGTTGGCATCGAGTTCTGACGAATGCCCCTGGCATAAAAGTTACCACCTCGACGGAGCACACGGAAGGAATGGCCTCCCAGGCCCTTAATTGGGGCGTGCTCAAAGCTGGAGCTTATGCGCGAATGTTGGCCGACAATCACGACTTTGCGTTTCCGCCCAGTGAATTTGATGCTTTGAAGTTAGATGTGAAATACGAAGGCGTTCGGCCTTACTTGCACTTACGCGACCTCTGTCAGCAAATCGACCTCGGGGACCAAGCGTTACCTTATACAGTAGAGCGGGCGCGGGTTGAACAGCATGGCCACGATGTTTTGGGAGAAGTTGTTTTTAATCGTTACGTTGCCAGTGATGCGCAACTCACTCGTCGACTGATTTTAACGGCCGAAGGTTACCTCGTGATTTGCGACCGTTGGTCTGCGAGTGCCAGCCGACCACGTTGGACCGCTGGGCAACTCTGGCAATTCTACGCCCTCAAAGAACGCGGCCAAGACTGGTTCTGCAGTGAGGACGATGGTGCTTTTCAAGTCCCTGATGACAAAGGCGAGACCAAGGCCGTGGCTCGTCGTATGCTCGTCAAATACGCCACTCCCGTCGGCACGGAAACTTTCGTCGAGCAGGTTGATCAACCTTACCTTGCACCCAATCCTAAGAAACGTCCGCAGGATAAATTTTTCACCACGGGCAGTCGCCGTGCCGTGCGGGCAGGGGAGGAGACAACGTTTGCACAGGTGGTGGTGCCTCATGCTTTAGACCAAGACCCTCAGGCCATCGCCGTCGGTATTAGTCTAGTAGCGGACGCTGAACACACCGAAGTGAAGGTTGGCCCCACCGGTTCGCATGCGCCCATCCAGATAATCCTCCATCGCGATGGCCGTTGGGAAATCATGCGTTGAGCAGCCAAGAACCCCAGCAACTTCCCCTATTCAGGTAAAACACGGAATAGGTTAACCATTTAAGGCCAAACCACCGTTTGCTCTTAGGTGATTTCTAAACTCCACAGGGGGGTGCCATCGGATTTACCAATTACTCCGTTAACTCACGCTTGCCCAGGGGCTTCTCCCTAGTCGAAACTGCCGGATGCGCAGTTTGCTGTCTGGATTGCTTTGGGGGACGATGGCTTGGGCGGCACCGCTTGATCGGCTGTCGCTGGGAGATGTTGCGGCTGAGCAAGCGCATGGCTTTCAGGGTGAATTGACGGAAGTGGCAACTCCAGGGCGTCGCTTGTTACCGCCAGCCACCTCGCATTGGTTAGGCGGAAAATTTTCGGTCGAAGTCGCGGTTGATCCGACCAAGCAGAATTATGTGACCGTGCAGTTTGATGGGGCAGAGGCGTCGGAAGGCCGCGTCTTGATGTTGGTTGATGGGAAACAAGTGGGCTACCGGCACTTAGGAGATATTCCTGTGCTGCGTGGCGAGGTGGAAGCACCTCCCTGTCCTGGAAAACCTTTATTCATCACCACGCCCTTGCCATTGGCTTCAACCCAAGGACACCGCAGTGTGCGGCTTGAATTCCGGGCCACGGGAACGATTTGGGGCTATGGTCGAAATTTTGAGGAGTATCAAAAGCCCATGACGCATCCCAGCGCAGCGATGCTTGCTTTGTTGATACACCTCGAGCCAGATTTTATTCCTGAAATTTCTACGCCTGTCGTGAAACCGTCGGCCGCTTCCCCGCAGGCGGATGCTCAAGTCATGGCCGACATTCGGCAACATATCATCGGTCATACTCAGCGTTTGATTGGCAAGGGCGGCGCGGATAGTCCGCATGGTCAGATTGCTTTATTATTATTAGCTCGGGCCACGAAGGTGACCTGGAGTCCTGCGTATCATAACCCCAAGGCCATCGATCGCATCGTGCGAAGCCTCGATGACTACGCCACCAAGTTTGCTGCCAATCCAGATATCGAGCACGCGGATGCCGATACCTATAATCCAGGGTGGTTTGGTTTTGGCATGGCGGCCGAGGCCTTGCGTTTGGTGGCGGCAGATTTGACGCCGGCGCGATTGGATGAGCCCTTGGCTGGGACGACACGACGCGCTGCGTGGACGAACATTTTCTTGGCGAGTCGTGAATGGCATCGCCACCACCGACGTCTGTACACCAACCAGACGATGATTAAGGATCTTAATATCTATCGCTGTAATCGGGCGTTGCGGGCGTTGGGTAGTCCCGAGGCTTGGCCTGAGTCGCAAGCTTTGCGCTACCTTCACGAAGCTGCAGGTATTCTGCCATGGTCGGGGGATGATACCGAGCAGGGGTCGGCGTGGTCGCAGGGAAAGCATTATTATCAACTCACCCACCAAGGACTCACGCGTGAGCTGGGTTTTGTGGGCTATTACGGGGAAGTTTTAGATTGGGTTTCGCAGATGGTTGAGGCGACGACAGATGAAAAAGGGAAGCCCGATCCAGTGCTCGTGACGCAAGCGGTGAAAATTGCCCGTGCCCGTTTACCGTTTCGCTATCCCGCCGTGGATGCCGAAGGCCATTATGCATTGCGGGCGGAAACCGTGGTCGGGTGGCGCGATGATAATCACTTGCCCGGAGATATTACTTACGTGCAACGCAACACGTGGGATGGAGCCCCGTTTCAGTTAGCCGTCCTGACGCGTGATCCCGAGCTGTTAGCTCTGGCCCGACGTCAGTTACAAGATGGACAACTTTACCCCGTCCTTCGCCAGAAACTCAAGGAAGGCGGTTTACGCGCGGAGCATGGCCTTTTGACGATTCCCGATGAAGTAGCCTTGGTCGAGGCACTTGCAGTTAGTGCAGGACGGTTTCCGATGGAAGGACCTGCGACTTTTGTTTTTGCGGATCCTGAGGATGGGGTGGTGGCGATACGCGATGGAGAGGTTATCCTTTACGCCTCGCTCTATTGGCGTGCTCGTCCTGCAGTTAATCGTTTAGCACGAGTACACCTTGTTTCCCCGCGTTCGGAGCAAGTCGCCACGGTGTACGAAACGGTGCAATTTGAACCCTCTGGAATGACCTACCAACGCAAGGATTGGACGAATTGGGGTTTTGCTAATGGAGGTTTTCGTTATCCTGACGGCGTGCATTCAGCCCATGCAGGCGAAGTCCTGCCAATTGCGAAAATTCCTGAAGGCATTACCTTCAAGGCTGGAGATGAAAACCCCGCCGCAGGAAAGTGCGACCTCTACGCATTGTCATTTGGAGGTTATTTTATCGCGATGAATACTACGGCTAATCGCGAACTCGAAGTAGCAGTTCCAGAGGGTTTTGACTTTAGTTGCGACTTGGCTGGCGGAGCGGCCCCGAAGTTAGAAGCGTCACGTCGAGTAAAACTCGCGCCGGGTCAAACGTTGGTCCTACGTCGCAATCGATAGGATTGAGTGCAGGTTTCGTAAAACTAAACAGCCCTTGCTTATCCGTTTAGTTGCGGGCCGCCACCGTGCCATCCAGCCATTGCAGACCCCAGTCACTCATCGCACCGAGGAGCGGTTTCAGGGCCGTCCCTTTGGCCGTTAAGTGATAGGAAAGCCGCCGCCCATCGGCTTCCACCGGGGCTTGTTTAATGATGCCAGCCTCTGATAGCACCGCAGGCTTTAGTAGAACCGCAAGTGGACGTCGTAAAACCCCTGACGGCTAAGTCTCTGACGAAGGTTTCGTTTTGATGAAACTCGTAACCAGCATCGTCAGGAGGCCGCCAACTAGGCAGTAGCCGCCCCATTGCAGGTGGATGAGGGCTTTAGCGAGGTCGGTGAAGAGGGCTTTAAGAATCTCGATGAGCAATTTTTTGACCTCGCTGACTACGGGGATGTACTGATCGTCGCCGCCAAGACCGAGTGAGGCGAGGGTGAGGATTGCGGCCAAGGCCGTCCAGCGTAGCAGGCTTGTGCGACCTTGAATTGAGAGCACGAGGGCTCCCGCTGCGATGAGGAGTAGAAGTCCGACTCGTACTGGCGACACATCGCTTAAGTGGGCAGTCATTAAAAGCGCTTTAACCAAGGGACCCGTTGCCCCGAGGGCCAAGAGAAGTGCTGAAAACCCACCCAGACACCTCACCCATAAAGAAGACTTCATCTCAAGATTCTTTCACTACCTAGCCTCCCTTCCAACTAAAATTCCCCCTCATGCCTTAGAATCGCTTGGCTAGGGGTAGGGAGGGGATTATCTCCCATCCGTGCATTGCCTCTGGGTAGGGAGGCT
>Ga0214170_1000495_pt1 | contig 13799 bp, 11 predicted proteins | sample TroBogEpilimnion_2_FD_153008 | JGI IMG/M metagenome (GOLD analysis project Ga0214170, IMG submission 153008) | Freshwater microbial communities from Trout Bog Lake, WI - 27JUN2007 epilimnion | ecosystem: Environmental > Aquatic > Freshwater > Lake > Epilimnion/Euphotic zone | place: Trout Bog... | reverse complement strand
GAGCCCGCCGGTGACGATCCAGTCGTCTTCGGATACCACCGATGCCCCTGCACCTTCGGCCTCTGAGGCCGCTGAGATCGACTTCATCGCGGATGTCGCGCCCAAGGTGGTCAAGGTCGTGTCGGTCTGCGGCAAGCCCGCTATGGCCGGCATCCTCGAGCAGTTCGGTGTGGCCAAGGCGTCGCTGCTCCCGGTGGAGCGCCTGCCTGAACTGATCGCGATGATGGACGAAGCACTGGCAGGGGCAGCATAATGGCCGCGCACGCAAAACTTTCCCCGTCTGGCGCAAGCCGCTGGATGACCTGCCCCGGCAGCATTGCCCTTGAAGCCGATTTCCCCGATGACAGCAGCGAATACGCTGCCGAGGGGACGCTGGCCCACGACATCGCCGCACAGTGCCTCGAGGACGGCCTGTCGCCCCTCGACTTTGTGGGCAAGCGCTTCGAGGTCGATGGCTTCATCTTCAAGGTCTCGCCCGACATGGCCGCGCACGTTGCCGACTATATGTCGCTGGTCCGCGAGTTTGCTGAAGGCGGCGCGCTGCTGGTCGAGCGCCGGGTGGATTTTTCGCCGGTGATCGGCGTCGAGAACAGCTTCGGCACCTCGGACGCCATCGTCATCAAAAGCGACACGCTCACGATCATCGACCTGAAGTACGGCATGGGCGTGGCCGTGAGCGCGGAACACAACCCGCAGCTTAAGCTCTACGCTCTGGGCGCGCTGAACGATTACGGTGATTTGGCCGAGTTCAAGCACGTCTGCATGGTCATCCACCAGCCGCGCCTCAACACGGTCAGCGAGTTCTGGATGGACGTCGAGGATCTGGAACTGTTCGGCGTTGCCGCCGCCAACGCCGCCCGTCGCGTTGAAGACGCTGTCATGACCTACGGCGCCTACGACGATGCAGGCGAGTGGGGCAGCAAGTACCTCGAGGCCAGCGAGAAGGGCTGCAAGTTCTGCAAAGCCAAGGCTACGTGCCCTGTGCTGCGCGCGGAAGTCGACACGACGGTGGGTTCGGCGCTTGCCAGCGCGGCCACCATCGACGAGATGAAGGACTTCCTGCACACGGTCGAGCCCGATATGCTTGGCAGTGCGATGGACAAGGTTGCATTGGTCGAGCAATGGTGCAAAAGTGTTCGCGGCGAAACCGAACGCCGGCTGCTGGCTGGGGAGGAAGTTCCCGGTTACAAGCTGGTGGAGGGCCGCAAGGGCAACCGCCAATGGGCTGACGAGGAGGCTGCTGAGGCCGCGTTTAAGCGGGCTCGTTTCCGCATCGAGCAAATGTACGACTTGAAGCTGATTAGCCCCACCAAGGCCGAAAAGTTGCTTGCCGGTAATCCACGCCGCTGGGCTAAGCTGGAAAAGCTTATCACCCGCTCAGACGGCAAACCATCCGTGGCCCCGGCCACTGATCGACGTCCTGCCAAGGCCGTCGCCAACATTGCCAACGATCTGCGCGCTCTTGCGTATGACGCTGACAATTCAACTGCAAACTGAGGAAGTGAAAAATGGAACTGAAACTGAAGAGCGTTCGCATCTCTTTCCCGGCTCTGGCTGCTCCGCAGGCTCTGGGCGATGGTGAGCCGGCCTACGGCGCAAAGTTCATCATCGAACCGAAGTCGGTCGCCGCTACCGAACTGGAAAAGGCCATCGCTTTGGTCGCCAAGGACCAATGGAAGGACAAGGCCGACAGCATCCTGAAGATGCTCGAGGAGGACAAGAAGGTTTGCTTCAGCAAGAGCGAGTACCGCTCGAAGAAGACCGGCCTCCCCTACGAAGGCTTTGAGGGCAAGTTCTATCTGAACACCCGCAACGCCAAGGTCCAGCCGACTGTGGTCGATCGTTTCGGCCAGCAGGTCACCGACAAGGGCGAAATCGAGCGCCTGATCTACTCGGGCTGCCACACGCACGTATCTCTCGACATCTGGGCGCAGGACAACAAGTGGGGGCGCCGTATCAACTGCACCCTGCGCGGCGTCATGTTCGCCTCGGATGGCGCGAACTTCGGCGGCGGCAGCGGCGTGGCCTCGGCCAGCGAATTCGCTGATTTCGCTGACGATGCTGAAGACTTTGTCTGATGGCTGGCATCGGCGACAACAGCATCGCTGCTGACCAGCTGCGTCTGTATCTTGAGCGCGTCGAGAACATCTCTCGCGACATCGACGACCTCAAGAGCGACGTAAAAGACGTGTACACCGAAGCCAAGGCTATGGGGTACGACACGAAGATCATGCGCAAACTCGTCGCGTTGCGCAAGATGGACCAAGCCGCGCGTATCGAAGCCCAGATGCTTCTCGAGACATACGCGGCGGCCATTGGCCTCGATCTGATTTAAGTGTAAACAGAGGTGCTGCCGGCGGTGGAAGACGCCGGCAGCACCTCCTTTCTTCTGGCGAGGCGCGGGTACGGCGGGGTTGTCCTGCCCCGCTCTGATAGCCGTGTCCGCGCCTCACCTGAAGAAAGGGGCTTTTCCCGTGACGATTTTATACGCCGACATCGAAAGCTATTCGACCGTGCCGATCACGCACGGCACGCACAAATACGCCGAGCAAGCCGAAGTGCTGCTGTTCGCTTGGGCATTCGACAGCGAGCCTGTGACCGTGTGGGATATGACCGACGGCACGCGCGACCTTGGCAACATCCAGATGCTGATAGACACCGCCGACCGGACGTGCTGGCACAATAGCCATTTCGACCGCACGGTGCTGCGCCATCGCGGCGTGCATGTCCCTACCGAAAAGATCATCGATACGATGGTTCTGGCGCTCCAGCATTCGCTGCCGGGTTCGCTCGGGACGCTGTGTGACGTTCTTGGGGTTCCGACTGATAAAGCTAAAGACAAGCATGGCAAAAAGCTGATACAGTTGTTCACCAAGCCTCGCCCGAAGAACATGAAGTTGCGTCGGGCCACACGGGAGACGCATCTAGATGACTGGCAAGCCTTCATCGAATATGCCCGGCTCGATGTGGACGCAATGCGAGTCGTACATGAACGACTTCCCCATTGGAACGATACTCCTAGTGAGCGCGGACTATGGCACCTTGACCAAAGAGTTAATGACGGTGGTGTCCGAATCGACCTTGAACTCGCCCGATCCGCTCTGCGAGCCTTTGAACGAGCTTCACGATCTCTGGCCGCTGCTTCAGCCGTTCTGACAGACGGCGCGGTCGGCAGCCTGACCCAACGTCAAAAGCTGCTGGACCACCTGTCGGACAAGCACAATTTCACGCCTGTCGACCTGACCAAGGGCACCGTTACCGCGCTGCTCAAGGGCGATCTGACACCTGAAGTGCGCGAGTTGCTGGAGAACCGCCAGCAAGCCTCGGCCACGTCCCCGGCCAAGTACAAGGTGCTGCTCAACGCCACGTCGTCCGACGAGCGTCTGCGGGGCACGATCCAGTTCTGCGGGGCATCGCGTACGGGCCGTGATGCTGGACGCATCTTTCAGCCGCAGAACCTGCCGCGCCCGACGTTGGCGCTGCCCGTGATCGAGGCTGGCATCGAGGCCATGAAGGCCGATTGTGAAGACCTGCTGTTCACCAACGTCAGCGAACTGTGCTCGTCGGCGGTGCGCGGCTGCATCGTGTCCGCGCCGGGCAACAAACTGGTCGTGGCAGATCTGTCCAACATCGAAGGTCGTGTGCTGGCATGGGTTGCGGGCGAGAACTGGAAGGTCGAAGCGTTCCGGGATTTCGACCGGGGCATCGGCCACGACCTGTACAAGCTGGCCTACGCCAAGTCGTTCGGCAAAAAGCCGGAGGACGTGAGCAAGCCTGAGCGCCAGATCGGCAAGGTGCAGGAATTGGCCTGCATAGCCGAGGGGCAACAAGTGTTGACTACTAACGGCCTCAAGCCTATTGAGGACGTGCGCCTAGAAGACCTCGTATGGGACGGGGTGGAGTTTGTGGCCCACGAAGGGGTCATATTTCAGGGCTTTAAGGACGTGATTACGTATGACGGACTCACCGCCACTGAAGACCACCTCGTCTTCATTGAAGGGCAATCGGAGCCAGTACACTTTGGGTTCGCCGCCGCCAACGACAAACATCTCGTTAAATCAGGAACAGGTTGGGCGCCGGTATGGGTGGGTCGAGATAGTTCTTCCAGAACGCCGGTACCAGAAAAACTGGCGCACACCTTACGTGTACACCCGATGTGTGGGGTGTGGCGCCGAGCAATGGTCCTGCTTGGGGAATTTAACTTCAGGGCAGTCCAAAGGGTGTCAGACCTGTTCACGTCGGCGGCGGGCTCCGAAGTGGCTCGAACGTCGGTGTTCTGCGGCAAAACAACGATGCTGCAATCCGAAAAGCAAACAGTATTCGGCGTATGGCGGAAGGGGCATAGCTTTTGGGTTCTTGTCGCCGACGGCGATGGCCGAATGGGTGGCCGAGAATTTAGGTCTGGAAAAGGACAAGGAACTCGACCGTATAGACAACGACAAGGGGTACGAGCCGGGGAACCTCCGTTGGGCGACCAAAGCGGACAACATTCGAAACTCTCGACACGCAAGGCTGCCGTTTACGACATCAAAAATGCTGGCCCTCGGAACCGTTATACCGCAAGCGGACGACTCGTTCATAATTGTGGTTACCAAGGATCGGTTGGCGCTTTTACAAAAATGGCAGCAATATACGGCCTAGAGTTTGCGGATCATGAAGCTCTCGGCATCGTCAAGGCGTGGCGCAAGGCGCACCGCAACGTGACAGCGCTGTGGTACAGCTTGGAGCAGGCGTGCCGCGACGCGATCCGGTGCCCGACGGACACCTTTAAGGTGCGGGATCTCGAGGCCAGCATGTCGGGCACTTGGCTGCGCATCAAACTGCCGTCGGGCCGGTACCTCTGCTATCCTGACGCCCACATCGGGGAGGATGGCCGCCTGTGCTACAGCGGCGTCAACCAGTACACGCGCAAGTGGGAAACGCTGGAGACGTACGGCGGGAAACTCGTCGAGAACGTGGTTCAGGCCGTCGCGCGCGACATCTTCATGGGCGGGATGAAGCGCGCGCTGGCATCCGGCTACGAAGTCGTCATCCGCGTGCATGACGAACTCGTCTGCGACACGCCTGATACGCCTGATTACAATGTCGATGGGTTGGTGGCGCACATGGTGCGCGGGGAAAGCTGGTCGACCGGCCTGCCGCTCGCCGCCGCCGGCCACGAAATGTACCGTTATGCGAAACTTGACTGAAGGAGACACGAAGTGACTGTTAAGCGTAAAGATGGCCGTTACTCGGTCGAGTGCGATAGCTGCGGCGAGTTGGTGGCGCACGAAGCCGCCAGCATGGCGCACGCATTGCAGATTTTTTCACGCAAGAAAGGCCGCACCAGCGAAGACAGCGACGGCTTTGCCGTACACCGCTGCATCGGCTGCGCGCGGAACTGATCGTGGGCGCCCCCGAAGCCAAGAACGAGAACTACCTGCGCAAACGGGTCAAGGCCGAGAAAGGCCAGATCCGCAAATTGCGCTGGATTGGCCGCAGGGGCGCACCAGACGACTTTGTCTGGTGGCCGGGGCCACGGAGTGCTTTCGTGGAGGTGAAGGCCCCAGAGGGCCGTCTCAGCGCGTTGCAGACCAGAGAGATCGAGCGGCTCAGAGCCGATGGGTTCAAGGTCTATGTGGTGTTCAACTTCGCCGACATAGACGCGATGATCGAGGAGGTTAAGGGGACAGCATGAGCCGCGAATTTAAGCCCCACCCGTACCAGCACGACATCATCGACTGGATCGCCACGCACAGGCGGTGCGCGGTGTGGGCGAGCATGGGGTCGGGCAAGACCGTCTCGGCCCTCACCGCGCTGGAAGGTCTGGCGCTGGTCGAGGACGTGTACCCGGCGCTGGTGCTGGCACCGCTGCGCGTGGCGCGGATCACATGGCCCGACGAGATCAAGAAATGGCCGCACCTCAACCACCTGCGCACGTCGATCCTGAGCGGGCAGTCGCTCGAGAAGCGCAAGCGGGCCATCGACAAGGACGCGGACCTGTATTTCTGCAACTACGACGTCGTGCCGTGGGTGGTCGAGTACCTGAAAGAGCAGGGCAGGCCGTGGCCGTTCAAGACCATCATTGCCGACGAGATGACGCGCCTGAAAAGCTTCCGCCTCCGCCAAGGCAGCAAGCGGGCCAAAGCGCTCGCCACTGTCGCGCACGAGTACGAAAGCCGCTTCATTGGCCTGACCGGCACGCCGTCGCCCAACGGGTTGAAGGATCTGTGGGGGCAGGCGTGGTTTCTCGACAAGGGCGAGCGCCTCGGCAAGACCTACTCGGCGTTCGAGCAGCGGTGGTTCCGCAAGGGCTTCGATGGCTTCAGCCTTCAGCCGCTGGCCAACGCACAGCCGGAGATAGAGGACAGGCTGCGCGACATCTGCCTGACAGTCCGGGGGCTGCCGGTTGATGAACCGATCTATAACAACGTCTACGTAGATATGCCTATTCCGTGTCGGAAGCTGTACGACGAGATGGAAAAGCAGATGTTCACCGAGATCAATGACCACGGGGTCGAGGCGTCGAACGCTGCGGTGAAGACCATGCGCCTGTTGCAGTTGTCCAACGGGGCCGTGTACATCGACGAGAACCACAACTGGGAGGGCGTGCATGACGCCAAGCTGGACGCCCTCGACAGCGTCATCGCGGAAGCCAACGGCGCACCGGTTCTGGTCGCCTACCACTTCAAGTCGGATTTGGCGCGGCTGCAATACCGCTACCCCAAGGGGCGGGCGCTCGACGCAAACCCGCAAACGGTGAAGGACTGGAACGCTGGCGAAATACCGATCATGTTCCTGCACCCGGCGTCTGCCGGCCACGGGCTGTCGCTGCAAGACGGCGGCAACATCCTAGCGTTTTTCTCGCTAGACTGGTCGCTCGAGAACTACATGCAGATCATCGAGCGGATCGGGCCGATGCGGCAGAAGCAGTCGGGCCACGACCGCCCGGTGTTCATTCACCACATCATGTGCCGCAACACCGTTGACGATATGGTGCTGGATCGGCTTCAATCGAAAAAGAGCGTGCAAGAGATCCTGCTCGAGGCGCTCAAAGCTAGGAAACAGAAATGACAAGCAATATGTGTGACGTGTGCGGCGAGGAGCGCGACTCGGTTAAGGCCGCGCGCCTGTGCGTCGCAAGCCACGCCTCGGGCCGCGACGACGACGCGCCTAAGTCTGGGCCTGCGGTCAAAGCGCCTGAACTGCTGGGACGCGCAGCGGCACTGATGTTCGAGCGCGGCAAGGATTACGACAAGCCCGCCGGTGAACGGTCTATGGGCCGCGTGGTTGACGCGTTCAACGCGATCACCGGGCGCGACCTGACCGAGAGCGAAGGCTGGCTACTGATGACCGTGCTGAAGCAGGTGCGCGGGTTCACGCGGTCAGGCTACCACGTAGACAGCTTCGACGACCTGATCGCCTATTCGGCGCTGATGGCCGAGGCCAGAGCGGAGGGGCGCTAAAGCGCCCCTCCTGTCTGCTGTTACTGCGCCGCCTCGTCCGCGATTTGCGGCACAGATCCGGAGTTGTCGGGCGCCACCGGTGGGATGTTGCCGGTGTTCGGCATCGGCAACTGGGCGATGGGCATGTTGCTCGGGTCGAAACCGGGGTACCGCATTTTGTTCGGCTCACCGCCGATCACGCCACCGATCACACCACCGCTGAGAGTGGCCGGCAGATACCTGCGCGCCAGATCGCCGGCTGCCGTGCCCTCGAGCGCGGGGATGCCCGTGGTCAGGATGCGCTGGCCGAGTTTGCTGTACACGGCGTTGGGGGCGCCTGCGGCCAGCGCAGCAAGCCCGATGTCGCGGGCTGCGGCCCCTTGGTCGTCGGCTTTGTCGCCCTTAACAAGGTGCTCCAAGCCTACGTCTGCGCCGATAAGGCCAGGGATGCCCAAAGCCTTCATCCAGCTACCGCTAACCGTGGGCGGCGCGTTTTTGACATCGCCGTACGCGTTGGTGAGCGATTGCAAAGACGTATTGTGGCTGTTTGTCAGGGCCGCTTGATTTGCCTCATACTGCGCGGCGAGGTCGGCGGCAGTCTTGTTGCCCTCGGAAGTAGCCGTATCAAGCGCCGACGCGTGGCCGGATTTAAGGTCGGCTTCCGCATTGTTAGCCGCTTCCTTTGCCGCAGCAATTTGATCCTCATGCTCGATAGCCAGCGCTTCGTTCTGCCCGACCTGCTTTCCCGCAAGCCTGCGCAAAGCCAGTTCCTGCGCCTTTTTCGTAGCACCAGCATCGGCCAGTGCTTCGTTTGCGAAGTCGAAGAACGGGACTTCTTTCTCCACGCCTTTGACGACCTGAGTTCCCGTCGCAAGATCCGCGACGCTTCCGAATTTGCGGGCCGTCGAAGTCATTGCGTTGTGCAGCGTGTCGGCGTCGAAAACGCCGCTCAAAGGATTGCCGCCCGTCGGCCCAGCGCTGTTCGCCGATGCGTCCTCGACGGCACCAAGACGCCTGCGGGCGAGGTTGGCCATACGCAACCCCTCGGCCAATTTGGGGTCTGTGGTTTCGACAAGCCCATGCAGCGTATCTTCAACGGACCGTGTTGCGTCAGCCACATCGGGGTAATACGCCCCCGCATCCGAGACCCTTGCGGCATTTCGCAAGTTCGAGGTAACCCGCAGAATTTTTTGGTAGTCATCCCCACTAAGCGAGTTTTCGGCAAAGAACGGCGCGACTTTACTCTCAAACGCGCGCACCACGGTATCCGGGACCGTGCCATCCGAAAGGCCGTCGATGATCTGATGCACCGTGCTTTCGGCGTCAGAATTGACAGGGACATCGACCCCGGTCAGCAGGCGCTTGTAGTTGTCGCTGACGATGTTCTGGGCGTCTTTAACCCCCTTATTGCCAATCGTTCCGGGATGATCCATGCCAGTCGGTGCGACCACATGGTCGAGCGCATCTCGGTTCATCGCTTCCGTGTTGGCGTTCGTCTCGGCAGCGTGCTGGGCTTGCAGGTCGGCAACTTCTTTGCCCTGATTTTGGCTCAAAGCGAACTTTTCGTTGCGCTGCTGTTCGGCGAGATCCTTGGCGTCCTGAATAGCCTTCGCCTGCGCCGCCGAAGTGTCGTCAGCGTACTTGGCCTTGAGATCTGCAAGCGAAGCATCGTGCTTTCCGCCGATTTCAGCAAGCGCGTCATTAAACGCGCTTTGGCCTTCTGCTTGACGCTCGCGCAAAGCCGTTCCGACGACGGGGATCTTGGCCAGAACACCTTCAGCGGCCTTACCGTATTTGCCGCCAAGTTCGCCAATGGTGAGCGGCACGCCAGCTTCGTTGAGCACCCCAAACGCCGGGATGTTGCCAGCAGCGCGGGCTGTACCCGCTACCGCTTTGCCAGCAAGTTCGCCCGCTTTTCCGAGCACCAAGCCTTCTGCGCCGCCCCGAAGCATGCTGCCAAGGGAGTCATTGGGGTCGTATCCTGCGAGCGCGCCTTGCCCGGCGTTGATGACCGAGGTCGGGATGCCTGCCGCGCCGCCGAGCACCGCGGTACCGATTCCGCTGGCTACGCTTCCGGCAGCCGCCAAGCCCGGATAAGCCGCCTTCAGCGCCTCCAGCCGATTGGATTGCTCGGCTGACATGAACGGCTTGGTGAAATTAGTCGCGGCCCCCGCAAGCGCACTTTCAGCCCTTCCCATGATAGGGTTCGCGCTGGTTTCAGCGCGCAGCTTTTCAAGTTGCGTAGCCTCTTCGTTGGAAGGCGGGATCTGAAGATTCGGCGTGACACCCCGCGACCACTGCGCATTCATGCGCGCGGCTTCGGCTTTGTACGCGGCAAGCTTGGCGGCGTCGGCGGGGACGCGCCCATCAGCTTGGTTAAGTTTGTCCCGTGTATCGGCATACGCATCGGGGTCTAGCTTGCCGTTTTTCGCCAGTTCGCCGTGTACGTAGTTTTCGTAGTTGGTTTGGTGCGTCTGGCTGACCGGGACCGACTTGACATCGGCATTGGCTCCCAGCAGCGGCGCCGATGCTTCGGCCCGCTGCTCACCGCGATCTTGGCCCGGCGGCACGATGCCATACCGCGACATAGTGAGCTGGCGGACCTTCGGGTCCGAACTGAACAGATTAGCGCCGTCGCCGTTTACGCCGGCATATATCCGGCGCAGGCTGTTCTCGAACCGGTCTGCGTTCTGTATGACGCTAGACACCATGCGGTTCTGGTCGAGCACCCCATTCTGGCCGGTGATGAACGGAATTTCGGTAGCGAGAATACGCCCAAGGCCGGTGGCACCGGTCTTCGACGACGCTTTCATTTGGTCAGTTACAGCTTTGAAGTTTATGGCCTTCAGCTGCGTGAGCGCGTCGTTCAGGTCAGCAGCCTGCGTTGGGAACTGCTTGAGGATGTCGCCCGTGATGCCCGTGGTGTTAGGGCCCGCCAGATACTTGATCTTGGCGACCGCCGTCAGCGCCTTCTGCATGGCGTCGTTGAAGTTCTGGCGAACCTCTTGGACCCTAGCGACGTTCTCGCCCTGCACTTTGGCTTTGTCAGCGAGGGTTTGCCGCGCCGCTTGGGTTTTCACACCAATAAGCCCGGTCTCAACATTTTTCTGGCGCGTGCCGGCCTTGTCGCTGGCTATTTCAGCTTCCGTCTTTTGGGGCCCAAGGACGGCTTTGGGGGCGTCGTACTTATCGAAAAAGTTGGGCATTACTGATCCTTTCCGTACAGACGGAGGTAATACGCCGCCAGACCGGGCCGCCCGAATTTTACGTCAAAATCATGGGCTTGACCGGGGTTAGCCAGCAGTGCCGATACGTGAGAGCCGGAGGGTTCCACTAGGCCCGTTGAGGTATTGTATATGCTGCCATCAGGGGCGGCGGCGAACTTGGATTTTCCGGCAGCCGCTTGCGCTGCGCCCAATGCTTTCAGCGTGGGCGCAGCAGACGAGATGTACCCAGCGGTGTTGGCGAGCTGATCCGCCGCGTACTTCTGGTTGAGCGCCATCATCTGCGAGGGGTAATCCTTGGCCGCCGCCTCGTGCGCGGTGGCAATGTCACCGGCCACCGGCAGCGTGTTGCCGAGGGCAGCAGCAAAACTGCCGCCGCGCGTCGGCGTGAGCATAGCACCGGACAGCTTGAACAGATCCGCAGCGCTCAAGCCGTTTTGCGCTTTACGCGCCGCTTGAAGCGCAGCCGCCTGCTGGTCGTAGGCGTTTTGAGTGTTCTGCCGCTGCTGCTGGTACAGCGCCGCAAGAGCCGGCGGTACATCGCTTAGATTGCCCAGCGTGCCCGGAGCAGCCGCTGGGGCGGCAGGCGGAGCCGCAACTGCGGCTGGCACTGCGGCAGGGCCCCCGGCAATGGCGCCGCTCAGGCCGCCGCTCAGGCCGCCCAAACCAGCGAGGCCGCTAACCAGATCGCCCGAGGTATCGTCATCGTCCATAATTCGTGCCTTCTTAGCTCGAAGCGCCGCCCAACACACCGGCTTGGTTCAGCGCCGTAGCCAAACCGCCCGCAGCCGTCAGACCACCCGCGACCTGAGCCGCAGTGCTCGTGCCGTACGGCGTGTAGTTCGTAGGCGCAATGCCTGCCGTTGTGCTGCTGGTCGGCGTAGCAGCCTTGACCCCGCTGAGCGTGTTAAGGCCCGCGTTGATCTGGTTCTGCAAGTACGCCTGCTGGGCCTGCGCGTTGGTCTGGCCAGCGTTCAGGTTCGCCTGATCGAGCGACTGCTGCAAGCCGCCAGCCGTCTGAAGCGCGTTAGCACCGGCCAGCGTCTGGTTCTGAAGCTGCTGCGCCTGCGCGGCCTGCTGCTGGGCCGCTGTGAGCTGATTGCCGACGTCCGTGCTGGCGAGGCCGCCAGCGGTCGATGCCAGCCCTGCTTGGCGGCCCAGATCGGTCTGCGCGGCGGTCAGCGACCCGGTGTACCCGGCCTGCTCTGCCTGCGCCTGCTGGGCCGAGATGTTCTGCATCGCCTGCGCGATCCCTTGACCGAACAGCTGAGCCTGACGCGAGCCGCCGAACTGGCCAGCCGCTACCATCGCGTCTTGGATCTGCGGCAGAACCTGCTGCGAGATCGTGTTCGCGCCCTGCTGCCCAATCGCGTTCGTCACGTCCTGCGTGTACGGGTTCATGTAGCTCGGCAGGAGACTGGCCGCCGATTGCGAAGCGTTCGCAAGATAGGGCTGCGCTGCGGTCGAGGCCGACTGGTTGAGCGTGTTGGCCGTGGTCTGCTGCGCCTGCTGCAACCCCGGCACGAACGACGTCGCGCCGGTCTGGGTCTGGCCGAACGCAGCCTGCTGGTCGGGCGTGAAGCCGGCGACCTGTGCGTTCATCGACGGGTTGTACCCCTGCGACGACAGCGCCTGCTGGTTGGCGATCAGCTGCTGGCCGTAATTGGTGTACCAATTCGGCAGCGCGGTAGTGGTGGTCAGATCTTCAGCCGAAGAACCCTGCGGGATCGAGCCGTTGGACAGGAAACCAGAGACGGTGGGCGTCGCTGACGTACCCGACGATGTGGATGACACAGTGGTCATTAAACTGATCCTCCTGACAGGTAGGCGAGCGGCTGTTTAGCCTTAACACTAAACTTGCCCTCGGCCAAGTTCCTGCCTTTTGCTTTGCGAAGATTGACGCGCATCTGGTCCAGTTTGTCGGCACCAGCTTTGCTCGAGCCATCGCCGAGCAGCGCTACGGTTTCGGCGTCCATGACGTACTCACCATCCGACAGCTTGGCCGGGATGCTGTCGCTGCGTCCAGTGCCGGGCCCGTTGACCGCAAAACTGCGCGTGTCCGATCCGCCTTCAGCGTAGCCTATCGCGCCGCCGTGCGCCTTTTTGACGGGCAGCGGCATCTGGCTGGCCATGACCGGCGCCTGTACCGCCTGCGCCGCCTGCGCAGTCGGCACGTAGTAATCCGCCGAGAACGTGGGCACGGTGGGCGCGACCGGGTTCACCGCCATCGGGTTCGTGGCGTTGATGCCGCCGGTAGCAGCGCGGTTGAGCGCGTCCATCACGGACTGATCGGTCGGCATGACCGACATCGTCGGCGCGGTGTTGGCCGAGGTGGCGTAGGGCACGACCCAGTTGCCCGGTGTCGTGCTCGCACCACCGGCCCCGCCAGTGCCTGCGCCGCTGGCCCCGCCAGTGCCTGCGCCGCTGGCCCCCGTGCCGCTGTAGATCGACTGCGCCGAGGGCAGCGTCGAGGTCGTGAAGGACGACGGCGTGCCCATGCCGGAGATGACCCCGGTAGGCACCGCCGTGCCACTCGCGCCGCCACCCGCGATGAGACCGCCGATGGTGGACACGGCAGCGCCGGCCTTGAGCGCGTTCGCCACAGTACTGAGCGTGCTGTTAGCCTTCGTGGAAGGCGGCTGAAGCGTCTGCGACGGGAGCGAACCCGAGGCCGCAGCCGCTACGGCAGCTGGCACGGCGCTTGTGATAGCGTCCATGCCCGTCAGCGGCATGGCGGACGATGCGATTGTTGGCGTGCTCGGCGTCCCAGTTACGACGATCTGCGGGTTTTCGTCGGCTATAGCCGACAAACCCGAGGTAACTGCGGGGGCGGTTGCGGTGGCGGGTGTGGTAGCTGGTGCGGCGGTCGCGCCTTGTGTTCCATTTACGACGATTTGCGGGTTTTCGCTGATGCTGGACGACAGGCCCGAAGCAACGGGGACGCTGCTGAGCCCAAGATTAGCCAACGCGTCCGACACCGCGCTTGTCACAGGGGTTGAGCCTTGCGTGCCGGTTACGACGATTTGATTGGCCTGATCGATAGCATCCGCTGGGGTGCTTGCGGTAGCGTTAGGCGCGGTTCCCGTACTCGGGGCCGCGCCGCCGGTCAGGGCGGCGGTGCCTGCCCCTGCGGCAGTCAGACCTCCAGCGA
>Ga0214170_1000493_pt1 | contig 13857 bp, 18 predicted proteins | sample TroBogEpilimnion_2_FD_153008 | JGI IMG/M metagenome (GOLD analysis project Ga0214170, IMG submission 153008) | Freshwater microbial communities from Trout Bog Lake, WI - 27JUN2007 epilimnion | ecosystem: Environmental > Aquatic > Freshwater > Lake > Epilimnion/Euphotic zone | place: Trout Bog... | reverse complement strand
TACAAACACATCAAAATGTTGCTCGTCATCTGGATGACAAATTTCTTCAGTGTATTCAAATTTGAACTTGGTACGCCAATGAACAAAACGTTGTGTCTCAGCATTCCAACGAGCGATAGTGGCATTACGACATCGGCCGCGATAGTATTCGCCGTGTACCAGATCTGCTTTGGCAATCTTTGGTGTGTACCGATCCATACCTTGCTCCTTTCTTTAAGCTTCTAACCATTCTACATCATTAAAAAACTCAATTTCTTCATTACCATCATATTCGGTAATACGAAACTTAGTACCGACTGGTATCCATCTAACTGCTAGATCATCAAATCCGGGACTGTACGCTTCTGGATAACGAACAGCCATATAGGTAGCAAACTCCTCTTTTTTATTGTGCAGGATCATATTTGCTATCATAGGGTCAAATACAAGTTCAGGACCGTATTCGGAATTATTCCAACTATACCATCCAGCACCGTAACCTGGAGAAAATACAACAGCTACAGCATTATCTTTGATTAATTTTTTCATATTGTTATTATAACACCTTTTGGGCAAAATGTCAATTGGTAGTAGATAAAGGTTACGATCCTTTCCGTTGCAGCCCATCTGACCACTCTCCCAGGTTTATAAAACCTAGCCGCACACCAGTGCTATCTACCGTTGTATTTGGGGTGGCTGATGGGAATCGAACCCACGAGTATCGGAATCACAATCCGAGGTCTTAACCGCTTGACGACAGCCACCGTTGGTCCGGCCTCCAGGAATCGAACCTGGATTAATAGCTTAGAAGGCTACGGTTCTATCCGTTGAACTAAGGCCAGATTTGGCAGGGGATATAAGAATCGAACTTATACTATCGGAATCAAAATCCGGTGTGCTACCACTACACCAATCCCCAATTGACGGGTGTTGCTGTTTTACCATTTAAACTACTTAGACTGCTTTTCCCTAGGACTAGGTCTCTAGAGTCCACTTGATCTTAAGGCAGGGCTCGAACCTGCAATGCAACGATAAAAAATCCTCCCGGGTGCGCTACTATGTAAGCGTGGAGGGTATGTTATTTGGAGCGGGATATCGGGCTCGAACCGACTACCTGAACCTTGGCAAGGTTCCGCTCTACCAAATGAGCTAATCCCGCATTGTTTGTTATTAGAAAAGGACCCCGAGAGTTATGGTCTCCTGAAACGGAAAGACATGGCTACCCGGCATTTACAGTGCCGCTCTACTGGTCTAGCAAACGTGGAGCATTTTCGTTATCTAGTGGTTACCATGCTGTAAACACTACCACCCACAACAACTCATACTGAAATTTATAATTCCTGATCTAGCACCCTTCCGGAGTAACTACACCACCTTTCGGAATACGTTAAACGCCTTGAGTCCTTTACTAATAACAACTAGATACTTATACTAATAACATGGTGGTAATGGTTGGATTCGAACCAACACCTTGCTCCGTATGAAGGAGGTGCACGACCATTATGCTACATTACCATTTGGTGCCTTGTGGTGGACTCGAACCACCGACCCCTGCCTTATCAAGACAGTGCTACTAACCAACTGAGCTAACAAGGCATTTTGGCGGAACGGACGGGACTCGAACCCGCAACTTCCGCCGTGACAGGGCGGTGCTCTAACCAATTGAACTACCATTCCTAATTCTGGTGGGCTGTACTGGGATCGAACCAGTCATGCCAGAGGCGTCGGATTTACAGTCCGATGAATCACCATTGATTCTTCCAGCCCAGATATGTATTGTAACACTCTCTCGCTATGCTGTCAACCGGCCCCGAATGGACGCTCCGATAAGAGAGAGTGTGTAATAAAGCACACTCGTTGAATATGCTTTATTACGCTGTAATTTTTCACACCACAAAAGGTGCTTCATCCTACAGGCCGCCCATTCGCCCATGTTTTAAGTGCAGGCTAGGATCTCGTTTCCCATACACACTCTACTACTACTGTTTAATCTTCAATTTGATGATAAACAGATTCTTTTAGTGACTTGCGATATACATTCGCTCGATTTAATTTTTCTTCAATGAGTTTTTGTTTTTCTTCAGCCGATAAAATATAGGCTTGTTTAACAATTCGCTCATTTAATTTTGTATAATCAATACCTTTATATTCCATTTTCTATTCCTTAAAAACAAAAAACCCCGGAGTGTTTAGTTCCAGGGTTCTTAATAATCTTGTTAGTAATACTAGACTATACGGAACCCCTTGAACGATCATTATTTAGACCAAAGCATAACACTGACCATGTTGCGTAGGCCATGTGTTCTATCTTGGAAATAATCATCTGTTGTAAGTGTTGCATAATCTTTATTATACTGTCTCTTATTGTCTTTGTCAAGCAGTTGCTGACATTTTTATTTAGTCAAGTTGCCAAATATATGCAGTTAATGTGGCTCGTTTACAACACTAGGCATCGACTATGTGATGTGCCAATGTTGGATTGGCTGCCAAGCTAGCTAGTAGTTCCTCTACAGATTCAAATGTTACCAATGAGATAGAGTTATCTGCACCATATATCTGATATGTTCGAGGAAAGTATTGAGTGTTATCCATTTTGATCCTTGATGTAGCAGTACAGGCTAATTCCAAGCCATAACACAATCATACCTATAACAAAATAACTCATTAGTGTATCCTAAATTTAACGTACTCTGTAATTATGTCTGCAATGTCCACACCGCAATATTTTTCAAATCCACTAAAGCCAGGATTTGAGTTGGCTTCACACACACGGAACCCACGTTTGTCAAACAGCAAGTCTACCCCAGCAATATCTAAGTTTAAGGCACGAGCAGTTTCACGAGCTAGATATTCTATTTCTTCGGTTAAGGGATAGTTTTCTCCTGTGCCACCGTTGGTAATGTTAGCACGGAAATCACCTTCAGGTGCTGTACGACGCATAGCACCTATGACCTTGCCGCCAATGACTAGGACTCTAAGATCTTCTCCAGGATGATCATTTAGGTATTCCTGTACTATCATGGTTTTCTTATTGCCCAGGTTATCAATAAATTCCATTAGTTTTTTGTAATCACGTTTCTTTTCGCAGAGATAAACACCTTCGCCGTATGATCCTGTAACTACTTTGACAACGCAGGGAAATCCAATATTCTTTTCAACTAGCCCGTCATCAATTGGCAAGCGTACCATCATGGTATTTGGAATAGCAATGCCTGCACGACTTAAGATTTGACTGCTACGTAATTTGTCTTTGACAATTTCTATGGGCAAACTGCCGTTGATACAAGGAACGCCTGCTTGTTCAAAATGACGAACTACAGCCAGTTGGAATGGCAATATGCCAGCACCTAGTCTTACTAAAACTAGTTTAGGCAACTCCATATCTTCACCACGATATTTGATACCCTTGTGTAGGTCACGATCTACAATAATATCAAAATCATCTGGATGGCACATACGAGCTTCTATACCTTTGCTGGCAAAACTGTTAACTAACTTTGTGCTTTCGTATTCGTTTCGATCAAGTTTTGTTAGTATTAGTACGGTCATTTAATAGTGTTCCATTCGATAATTTCCCAGCGTCCATCCCAATGCTCTACTAAGGCTGTGCAACTTTCAACCCAGTCACCGTCATTCATATAGACTATACCATCAATATCGCGTATCTCAGCGGTATGTATGTGTCCACATATTATACCATCATAGCCCTTGGTTTTGCAATAGTCTGCTAGAAGTTTTTCAAAATTTAATACATAGCTAACAGCCTGCTTAGTATTCTGTTTGATCCACTTGCTTATGCTCCAATAGGGCAGGCCCAACTTACTTCTAATTGCAGCCCAATAGTCATTAAGTTTTATAATAATATCGTAGAGCCGATCTCCAATATGCATTAGCATTCTACCACTGCTGACCTGCATAAGACTGTCAAACATATCACCGTGTATTACTAGATATCGCTTGCCATCAAGCCCTACGTAGTTTGCACGATTGGTAAATTCTAAATGACCTAGATATGGTATATAGTGTAGCCATTTGCGTAGAGCTTCGTCATGATTACCTGCGATATAGATAATTTCAGTGCCCTTGGTAGCCATTTTTAGTATTCTACGTATGACATCTGAATGTGAGTCTGGCCAATACCAATTTTGCCTAAGACGCCAACCGTCTACGATATCACCTACTAGGTATAATCGACTACTTGATGTATTTTTTAAGAAATTTAATAGCAGTTCAGCTTTACATCCTCTGCTACCTAGGTGTGTGTCGCTGATAAAAATAGAGCGATAGTGTTTGGTATTTTTCATACCAATATTTATCGCTCCTTAATACGAGGTAGTATTACAATTATTTTACAGCTTCAGTGTGCTTATGTTTAAGACTTTTCTTCAACAGTTTGAACCAGAGCTTTTTAGCCTTTTCAAGATTGTGTTCTATCTCGGCCTTGTTCAATTTCATTATTAATTTTTTGACTTTCATGACTGATTCCTCCTTGTAATCATATTGTAACATACTATTTACTCAATGTCAAGAAATAAAAGATTACAGTCAAAAGAAATGGAACCGAAGTTCCACTGTGGATTACGGATCCCACGACACCTTATTTTGTGCCCGCTGAGTATTTAGCGTGTGTTTAAAATTCTAATGTTACTAATTCGTAGTCTGATTTACTAACACCACACTCTGGACAACATACATCATCTGGCAAACTATTATAGTCTTCTACTGATAAAATGTGTCCACATACTACGCAACGATATACCTGTTCCATTATAGGGTCTCCTTTACTTTTTGATATGCTTCTGCGTGCCGCTTCTCAACTTTAGCCAACGCGGCAAAACGCTTTTCTGCTGTTGCCAATACTTTAGCAAATTGTTCAGCATGTTCTTTTGATTCATCAATTTGATGCTGTGCTTCAACGGCAGCTTGTTGATTACCTTCCTCAACTGCTTCGGCTAACATTGTTGGATACATGTGAGTGTATTCTTCTGTTTCACCATCGATGGCTAACTGTAGGCATTCTTTAGTTGAAGGTTTACCAACGAGCAATTCTAAATGTCCCCATGCGTGTAAGATCTCTTGATCTGCTGTGTGTTCAAAATGTTTAGCCACATCTTCAAATCCTTCAGCACGAGCAATCTTCGCAAAATAGCGATACTTGATGTGTGCTTGGCTTTCACCAGCCAGCGCATCTGCTAAGTTTTTAAGTGTTATAGACATAATTTCTCCTTGTGTGTGTTTAAGTCCTATATCTTATTGTAATAGTATTTACTAATTAAATCAACGGTTTTAATTGATTTTTTCAATAATTATTTTAATAATGATAATTGATTTTTTTAATAATGAAATCAAAAAGAAACCCGCCGAAGCGGGTTCTGCTATTTTGGATGACAAGGTATAACTACCTCGCGAGGGCTGTTTCTTAGGCAGCTAAAGCAAAATCTGCTTCGTCATTCATTGCTGAAATATCGAAATCGACTTTGAAATACTCGAATGTAGATGTTTTTGCATTTACAAAATTTGCTTGATTTACAGTCATCGCCTACTGTGTTGTCTGCTCGGTTACTTGTTGCCCCGTCGAATCCATTTGACCCCCACCGCAAAATACTATTTCAAATACTTTCCGGTGGAGGTCGAGGGTATCGAACCCTCGTCCGAAACACTTTTTACCTCACTTCATACAACAATAATTTTTCTACCCTTAGTATAACCTAAAGTTAGAAACTTGTCAAGATCATTTTTATTGATCTTTTTATTACCTAACTCGCTATGTGTTATCCAGCAAGTTCCAAACTGTGAATTCTTGTTACCTTGTTGATGTTTTATATTCTTAAAAGTTTCTTTTTTCTTAATTATTGCCTCTGGACTATTTGCTTTTTTTCCTAAAGCTCTTAATCTATCTGGCGCTCTAGTCCACTCAACCGTTTTTTGCCATTCTGGATCTTTAAAAATATTATCCGGTCTATCTGCTTTTAGCTTTGATGCCTTACTTCTAATTTCTTTATACTTTTCTGGATTAGCATTTACATGATACCAAGATCCAGTGCCGCCTGTTTTCATATTGTAAGTAGTAGGATTTTTTACAAAATCCTCATTTACAATCTCTGCTTCTAAGTTATACATTTCCTCTGGTGTTTCACAGATCTTAATGTATTCTCTCTTAAAATTCTCTCGACCGTATTTTTTAACAGCCGCCTGTATTTGTTTACCGCTTCCTAAGTAATCATCATCTAAATCCTTTGTGACATGCAACCCGACATAAATTTTGCCGTTAATAAGATTGGTAACTTTATAAACTGTATAGAACATAATGTTATTTAGTTCGACTCGTAATATTGCTTACGAATCGAACCCGGGTCCGCAATGCCTTCAATCCAAAGGAATTACAACAATACTGTTATTATACAGCATAATTATTTAGCGCCGCAACTATTTTGGCGAGCATGCACTAAATACTAGTATATTACAGCCGGGAGCGAATCGATGGGTGATATTTTCAAAATTATTGGTGAATTAGGATTCCCAGTAGTCGCAGCACTAGCAGGTGGATACTTTGTCTATCTGACTATCAAACTATTATTAGCGGGAGTCCTTAGCTCAGTTAAAGGCATGGCTGGTATTATTACTGCACTTGACAATCGTGTAAAAACTATGAACCACGATGTAATACGCATCGATACTGTTGTGTCAAACGCACTTGGACTACGCCCTGATGTTGATCGTATCAGTCGAGCAGATGGTAAGACTGATGCACGTCGTGACTAATCTTCCTGTAAAATTCCTGTAATATTAAAATACACATATTATAATAAATACAAGTGGTTAAAAGAAAGGAACCACTAAATGGTAGCGAAAGTACTATTCATCCTCAAGAGGCGTGAGGATTATCACGGTATTAAACATAGCCCCCGGGGGCTGAGTACAGGACTGTACAACTCCGCTAGTTTTATGGACGACATGCTAAAAAATGCAGGCATCGAATCTGTAATGGAAGTTGCTATAGATAACAACTGTATTGACCGTATGGTCAACAAACACAAACCTACTCATGTAATTATAGAAGCACTTTGGGTAGTTCCATCAAAGTTTGTTATTTTATCAAAATTACATCCCAAGGTAACGTGGATCGTTCGATTACATTCAGAGATGCCGTTCTTGGCAGGCGAAGGTATGGCCATGAACTGGGTCGGCGATTATGCTGATTTTAGTAATATTGTAATTGGGGTCAATGCTCCACGAATGATGAGCGAAATTAAAACCTATCTTAAAGTTGCTAAAAACTGGACCGATGAGCAAGTTAGTAAACGTATCATCTATATGCCCAACTACTATCCGCAGGACTATAAAACTAAAGAATTTAAACGTGACAAATATTGGGTCGATATTGGATGTTTTGGGGCGATTCGTCCTTTAAAAAATCATATGCTACAAGCTGCGGCAGCTCTTAAGTTTGCAAATCGCATAGATAAACAATTACGATTCCATATAAACATGGGACGAATCGAAATGCAGGGCAATGCTGTAATGCATAATCTACTACGTTTCTTCGAGCATCTAACAGACAGTGGACATCAATTAATAGGGCACGAATGGCGTCCTAGGGAAGAATTTTTAGAATTATGTTCAGAAATGGACATGGGGTTGCAAGTTAACTTTTCAGAAACTTTTAACATAGTTACAGCAGATCTAATAAGCCAAGGTGTTCCTATTGTAGGTAGTTATGAAATACCATGGGCCACTAGATTCTTTAATGCTCGTCCTGCAGAAAGCGATGAAATCGCTGATATCATGTATAGAACCTACAAATATCCACAGATTAACGTGAAATTAAACCAACGAAATTTAACTAAATATACTAGCACCACAGAAAAGCTGTGGGTAAAATATTTTAAGGAGCAGTAACATGAGCAAACATAGAGTAAAAACTCATCATTGGATTGATGGTATTCTAAGTTTTTCTGAGCAATTTTTTGAATCATTTGAAGAAGCAAAATCATTCGCTGAAGAATCTATTCATCACAATGCCAAGGTATTTAACGAGCATGGTCATGTAGTACACTATGTAGTTAAAGGCCATCAACAAAGCGCAGACGGCACATACGCTTAATGCTGTATTACGATTACAACTGGGATCTCAGCCGAGATCGAATTATTCTCGACGAAGAACTTAACACAGATAAGTTGGGTTGGAGGGCTGGCGATCTTTTTAAATTACAAAATATCAATGGTCGACAAATGCTAGTTAAAGTAGACCCAGTAATTGCCTTTACTAATGGATTTAAAGTAAATGAGTAAATTCGATCCGAACGAAATCCCGGGAACTGCTCAAATTTGGACTGATCTAGACTTGGCCAAATTTACAATGATAGCTTTCCTAGTAGGTGTTTTTGTAGGATGTTTAATATAATGAATGAAATATCAGATTTAATTAGTAAGTACGGTTTTCCTATTATCATGGCAGTAGGCATGGGTTTTATTATCCATATGGTATGGGAATGGTGCACTAAAGAAGTTAAACCTGTACTGTCAGATGCTAACACAGTATTGATTGCACTAATAGATCGCATACGTATGCTAGATAACGATTTAATTCGTTTAAATCAAAAAGTCAACACAGTGTTGCATCTACGTGGAAAATCAATCGAGCGTGAGCGTGTGGCTGCTGAAATAGAAATTAACAAATCAGAAGATGATCGGATTGCCTCTGGAGGCAATGAATAAGATGATATATCATCTATGCGTTAAAACTCATCAAAAAACTGGCCTCAAATACTTATGCCAGACTAAAAGAATATAGAAAACAATGGCGCAATGATTTTTGGACACCTGAACAAAGAACTAAAAGTTGTTTTGGCGGTTTAGGTTCTGTAAGTGTAGTTGATTTAACCGGCGAAGGTAAAAGAATATCAAAAGCCGAATTCGAAGCAATGGATAAATCTATGCCTATCGAAAAATGGTTATATGTTGGTGCGGCAAGCAAAGAAGCTCGTCGTAGAAAAGACACCCTTAGGACCGTAACTTAGTTACGTAGGGTAGGCGGCTACTGCCTGAGGTGATGCGATTCGCTACCGCTAGCCTCGAAGTGTAGCACTAATAATTATAACTATGCTAATAATCTATACCCTAATTGTCACCCATATTACTATTGTGTCTGTTACTTTATTTTTACATAGAGGACAAGCACACAAGGGAATTGAATTTCATCCGATTCTAAGTCACTTTATGCGATTCTGGTTATGGTTAACTACTGGTATGATTACTCGCCAGTGGGTAGCTATACATCGTAAACATCATAGATTTAGTGATGTAGAAGGTGACCCACATTCGCCACACGTATTCGGCTTTTGGAATATTCTGTCTCGCGGAGTAATGTACTATGTCAAGGAAGGCAAAAATACTCAAACTATAATGAGTTACGGTAAGGGCACACCTAACGACTGGATCGAACGTAATTTGTATACCCCATATAATTTCTACGGAATTCTCTTAATGCTAGTTATAAACTTATTGTTATTTGGTCTGTGGGGATTTGTCATATGGGGTATACAACTTGCATGGATACCTTTCTGGGCAGCTGGAGTAATCAATGGAGTAGGGCATTGGTGGGGTTATAAGAACGGTGATACTAAGGATCAAAGTCGTAACATAGTTCCTTGGGGTATTGTTATTGGCGGTGAAGAGTTACACAATAATCATCATATCAATCCGGCTAGCGTAAAACTAAGTCGTCGCTGGTTCGAATTTGATATTGGCTACATGTGGCTACGCTTATTCAGCCTAGTAGGACTTGCTAAAATTACTTTGAGGTAGCAACGTAGGTGCCCGACCAATTGCTTGGGACACCTTCTTTTAAGCGTTCTTCCATCTTGTGATAGTATTCAGCTAGTGCAGGGTTAGACGCTGTACAAGATGGAATTAATATCTGTGCTTTTGACCACTGTCCACGATAGTATAAATCTAAGAACTGTTCATGTTCTTTTGTGCTATTGCCCGGAGTATAAATCTTTAATCCAATCGTTTTACCTTTAACAGCAATACAATCTAATTCTACAACAGGAATTTCGTCACGTACTAGTTCAGCAGTGCGTGGCCCAATAATTAATAAGACACCGTAGCCCTTGGTTTGTCCTTCTAAACGTGCCGCAGTACTTACTGAATCGCCTAGGACATCGTAACCAAACTTAGTCTTAGCGCCAATGTTACCAATGAGTGTTTCGCCGGTGTTGACACCTGCGCCCATGCCTACTGGCGGACGACCCTTGGCTGTTAATTCGACATTAAAATCATCAATTGCCTTGATCATTTCTTGTGCCGTACGCACAGCGGTCTTGGCATGATTTATATCGTCCAATGGAGCACCGTGTACATGTAAACTAGCATCACCAATGAACTTGATAAGTGTTCCATCATTTTTAAGCACAGGAACACTCAAAGCAGTCATGTAGTCGTTCATGATTTGTGTTAGGCCTTCTACATCATCTCCAAATGATTCACCTAATGTAGTAAAGCCTCTAAGATCAGTCATAACAATTGATAGTTCTTTACGCTCGCCACCTAGTTTAATTAGACTAGGATCTTTCTGTAAGCGTTCTACAATAGTAGGATTAACATAACTACCAAACTGTTTCTTGATTTGTTGCTTCTGTAAGAATTCACTTACAAACTTGACCCCGTAAGTATGGAGACTAACAAGCACAAGCCCACCAACCAAACTAGTAACATCGATAAGCCAAGCATCAGTCTTATACAGAAAACTAGAAAGGGGAATACTACCACCAATAATAATAACACTACTAAGAATTCCAACATAGGTCCACCTTGATAAAAATATTAATAAAACACCTAGGGCTACTAGCAGTAATACTTCACCGCCTTCTGCCCAGTCTGGACGAGTAATAGCTGGACGATCCTTGTTGGCGATTACGGTACCTAGTACAGCCGCTTGTAAATCTTGTGGCAGCATTTCACCTAGACTAGTAGCAACTGGATTTGCTAAGCCTTGTGCTGACACACCTACAATAACTATTTCACCTTCAAAGTCTTGAGGTAAATCTGTTAGGCTATACTTGCTTGGTACTAGACTCCAATCAATCCACACACGTGAAAGACTGTCTGTTGTTATAGGTCCAAACTTAGGAATACGCATTTTCTCAACGCCATTCTCGTTAATCTTAACTTGGAATGTTGAATCGCCAGCAGCTACACGCAGTACTTCCATAGCAAGGCTAGGATATAGTTTACCGTCATGTGCAGCAACCATAGGCATACGGCGCACAACACCGTCAACTTCGGGCAAGGTATTGACAAGTCCTACACCGGCAGCAGCGGATTCTATACTAGACTGATTAGCTACAATTCCCGGATAGGTTACAAAAGCATCCAAGCCATAAGGTCCAATAATAACAGAACCAGGGTTCCGGGCTTGGTTGCGATTATTTGTTGACCCAACTGCTGGAAGAATTGTGGGATACTGTCTGAGTGCTTGTATGTATTCCGCATCGTGCCCCATGCGATCTCTATCAGGAGTAAGAACATTGAAAACCACAAGACCAGCATTACGGCGGTATAAGTCTCGGATGAGCTGGGCATATACATCTCTACTAAACGGGAATTGTCCATATTTTTCTAAAGCCTTTTCGTCAATGTTTACTACACTAACACCTATAGTCTCAGGTGCTTTGCTAGTTACTAGTGTATCAAAGTAACGTAGGCGTACTGATTCTACAAATGATGGGTCTGCTACACGTAAGCCCACTACTAACGCTAGTGTTAGCAGAGCAGTCCAGGGGCTAGTTAGGATTTTTTTCAGCATTGAATATTTATCCGTGAAAAAGCCCTCTTCGGAGGGCTTGTGAAATGAGCTATGCCCGAATGTGTGTATTATTAGAAATTAATTCTTGCCTGAAGTTGTTTGTTTTCTTATTGCTGCAAGTTTTGCTTGACGTAGTTCTTCCATTTCTGCTAGATACTTGACTCTAGCTTCTGCTGTACTACGTTCATAAGGTAGTTCTACAATACGATGTATCGCATAAGCTACTCCAAAACCAAATACACCGCCTAGTATCTGTGCTATTATTGTACCCATTCTTCTGTAGTCTCCTCTATCTCAGGATGTTTCATTAATAAAAAATCAGCATACTTTTCTGGCACTCGAAATTCTATAGTGTACTTGCCAATTTCCATACTTCCGTTGTGGGCTTGTACATACTGCCAGATATCTTCTTCCAATAAATTATATTCGGAAGTATTTCTACCTTTACGCCATAGTTTAAAAAATCTCATGTTCGCTCTCATGATTAATTCCCCTGTTTTACTGTTATAGTGCCGCATGTGGTTACACACGATTGTGTAACTGAATAATTCTGTCCACCAGTTTGTGTTAGATTAACACTCGCAGGTGCACCATTGTTTATTAATGTAATTGATGCATTATTGTTGCCAGTGGCACCAGTATTGCTTTGATTTACCACTGCTGAATTGCCATTACCTGATGCTGAAATATTGATGTATCCAGCACTAGTACCTGTTTGCGTTGTAGTAATTGAGTTGCTGTTACCATTTACAGTGGCAAACAATTGATTACGAGCATTACCTGTTTGTGTGATACCTACAGTGTTTAAATTACCAACTACTGCTAGACTACTAAACTGTCCAGCATTAGTTGATGTATTTTCCTGCACCACAGTTATCTGATTACCGGATCCATTGATATAGTCAAACTGATAATGTCCGCCTTGATCCAATCCGGTAGTATTACCGTTGGCATCAGTACCCTGATTTAAATTCAGTGTATTATTGCCGCCTGTTGCAGCGAGATCTATTATGTTATTATTTGACTGTTGCCGTATGGTAATTTTATTGCCGCCACCTGTAATAGGTGCTGCTGTAGTATATCCAGGACCGTTACTGGTACTAGTAGCACCATCTATAACATTACCTGCTCCTGCTTGAGTAATTTTTATAGTATCTCCGTTACCTGCTTGATTAATATAAATTGAGTTGTTAGTCAATCCGGGCATGCGTGATGCTACTGTGTTAATCATTTGTTGTTGTGTGCTAGTAATGGTACTAGATCCACCAGTGGTAGTTGTGCTAATTAAAGTTGCACTTCCATTGTTGGTAGTAGTCTGCGAGCCATCGCTATAGTAGGTAATAGTCACCGGCTGACTATAAGTTGATGTTGTTGATCCTGATGTTGATGTAGTAGTAATAGTACCGCTTCCTGTACCGGTAACACTAGGTCCCCAATAACTAGCACTGGTAGCCATCATACTAGTTGGTACAATTTGCCAATTACCATTGGTATACCAGTAAAACTGTACCGCGGCACCGCCACCGTTTTCATAATACCATATGTCGGCTGGCACTATTTGTCCAGCTGTGAGATAGATACTGCCTGATCTAAATGTGGTACCTTGTTCGCACCAACAGGCAGTTACCACAGTATTGTTGATAGTTAATTGATTACCGTCGTCGCTGGCTACTCCAAAGTAATAGGTACCGGTGGTAGGTGCTTGCAAGTATCCTTGAAAGTGTATAATTACACCGTCATATAGTCTACTGTCTAAGACTAGTCCGCCGCCCCAGTCATAATTGATTGATGTGGTTACACCCGTAGTATCTACAGTTCGGTTGGCAATGCTAGGACTAGGGCCACCGCCATAATAGGTAGTATATGTCCAGCCAGCAACACCGTCTGCTTGGGTTTTATTACAATATCCCAAACCAGCAAGCAAAAACGCAACTAATAGATAAGCGGTAAATTTCATCTTAATTCTGCTTGGTAGTTATGAAAGTATTGTTGCCCGCGTTGATACGATTCTTAAATGCCACATTCTCACTTTGTGTTTGTGTCACAGTTGAGTTTTGTGTTTTAGGTGT
>Ga0214170_1000483_pt1 | contig 14102 bp, 21 predicted proteins | sample TroBogEpilimnion_2_FD_153008 | JGI IMG/M metagenome (GOLD analysis project Ga0214170, IMG submission 153008) | Freshwater microbial communities from Trout Bog Lake, WI - 27JUN2007 epilimnion | ecosystem: Environmental > Aquatic > Freshwater > Lake > Epilimnion/Euphotic zone | place: Trout Bog... | reverse complement strand
TTTTCTATAACGGTGCTGGCATGTGGGGAACACTTATTACCACCGGTCAAGGCTATCCAATTGGTGGCAGTGCTAGTTTTACAGTCACACAACAGAATCCAACAGTTGCTCAACTACAATCGTATGTTCCTGCAACCACAGTTCCACTAGCAAACGGTCAAACTGCTGCTCAAGCAAATGCCGCAGCAACTCCAACTATTCCTAATATTACAAGTTCAACTACTAATACTAACTTTGCAACTGGAACTTTAGGTCCATGGACTGCTGGCGGCGGAACAGGAACACAGTCTAGCACAACTTATAATGCCAATCAAGGGGTTGGTGTAAGTGTTGTTACTGGAATGACTGGATTTAATACACAAGGACAAGGTGCTGGTGTTCCTAACAGTTATAGCTGGACCGTTACACCTCCAGTAGGAACTTATATGGCAAGCTTACAGCCAACTAACAGCACCGTAACTAGTGGTGCTAATATTAACACATTTGATGCAATGGCTGCTGATTTGGGATTAAGTTCTGCCAGTAAAACAGAATTAGCTGCTGCTATTAGTGCTTCAGGCGGACCTGCTACTAATGCTGCGTGGATTAAACAAGATATTACACTTACAAATGGTCAAACTTTCCATATGGCATGGCAATATGTATCAACTGATTATGTTCCATTTAATGATGGAAGTATGACCAGTTTGGTTAACAAGTCAGGTGGTACAGTTGCTACTGTTAATGGAACCAATAAAGAATTTGCATTACTTGGTTTTACTAGCCCAGGAACAGGTAACTATTCAACAGGTAGTTATGGTGCAACTGGCTGGCAGTTAGCAAATTATACTGCTAATGCTGATGGAACGTACACATTAGGTTTTGCTGTATTCAATCAAGGCGATACAGCTAATAGCCCAATCTTATTTGTTACTAAGGACGTTGGAACTACTTTAAACTTTACTACACCATTCGGTGCTATTGCTCCAAATGCCGGTAGTAGTGCTCCTAATAATGCTGCAAGTGGTCCCACCGTAGTAAGTACCGCTCCTGGAACACCAATTGTAACATCAAGTAATGCAGTTGGAACACCAACTATAACAACCGTGACTAATACTAATTTAGTTAATAGTGTTGATGCTAATGGTAATCCTGTAGTAACAACTTACTTTACAGTAACTTCAACTACAACAACTCCAACTATCATTACAACTACAACAACACCAGTTACTGTTACAACTTATAGTGATGGAACTACTGCAACTGCAAATGGCACACCTGTGGTTACAACTGCAACTAACAATGCAGTAACTTCAAATACAACACAGCCAGCAGTTCAAAATGTTGCTACAACAACTGATGTTGTCACAACTCATACAGTTAGTGGTGTTGCTACTACATCAAGCAGTACTGTAAACTGGGCAACTACAAGTAACTCGATAATCAGTTATACTAAAAATTTAATAGGGAAGATGTTAAATATCAATCAAAATACTACAGTTATAACAGATCATCCCGCAACAACCACAACTGTGGTGACCACTCCAATTACTACTGTATCTACACACACTCCAACTACAACAAATAAAAATGGAGCAGGCGCAGTTACTAGTGTGACACAGGGAACCTCAGTTGATGTAAGTAACACAATCTATCAAAATGTCAGCAGTGCTGTTAACAGTGACACTTATACACAAACTAGTAATAATGTTGTTAAGAGTGTTAGTTCTACTGGATATAGTGATGCTGTAAAAATAAAAAATACCAATCCATTCTTAGTTGATGCATTAAGTCAAAAGGATGGAGCTTGGGCAGACCCAACAGCAGGTTACTACAAAACTGCTGGTAGTATGTCAAAAGGTGGACTAACAGCAGGTTACCAATGGACTGTTGAAAACAATTCATTTGGTGTTGCTGGCTCATATGTAGCTGGAAAGAGTGGTGGATTAACTGGAGCAACAGTTGATGTCACTGATTATAATGTAACTGGATATATTCTAAGCAAACAGGAAGATTTTTGGATTAAGGCTTCAGTAGGTGCTGGCACTAGCAGTTATAATGGCACAACATCAATCCCACTATTTGCATTATATAACAGTGCCAAGTTCAAACAGAATACATATTATGCTGATTTAACTGTTTATACAGCAGACACTTATTATGGCTTCCGACCATTAATTGGTGCTACTGTAAATCAAAGTCAAATTAATAATGTTGTTGAGATGGGTAGTTCATTACTATCAACTATTCCTGCTAAATCATCAACTAGTGTTAATCCTTATATTGGTGTAAAATATGATTTAGACAACAATATCAGTTTTGAAACTAAAGTCACTCAGACTAAAGATTTCAAAACAGTAGGCGGTATTAAAGTAGTTGCCAAAACTGAAATTGATAAGGGTGTATTTTTAAATGCCACTATTGGTTTTGATAAGGGAAAAGATTACACTGCCGCAGTTGGCACAATTGGTCTTAAGGTAGATTTTTAACTTGTAATATCGAAGCTTTCATGTTATTATATAAACATGAAAGCTTTAGTTATTGGAATGGGAATTGGAGCACTTTATAAACAAGTGCTCCAAGAATTGAACTACACAGTAGTAACTGTAGATAATGTTCGTCCTGCAGACTTTACAAGTGTTGGTCTGGCATTAGATGTTCATCCAAGATTTGATGTTACTTTTATTTGTACCCCAAATTATACACATGAAAATCTTGCTTATCTCATATCAGAACATAGTCGAATTGTTTTCATCGAAAAGCCTGGAGTTAAATCAGCACATGATTGGAGAATTATGGTTGATTCTTGTCCAGAAACTAAGTTCATTATGGTTAAGAATAATCAGTATCGTGATGATATAGGAGTCTTTAAAGCCCTGAATGATCGTAGTCCAACTGTTAACATCAATTGGATTAATTTTAATCGAGTACCTAATCCCGGCAGTTGGTTTACTAACAAGCATTATAGTTTTGGCGGTGTCAACAGAGATTTGATGCCACACTTGTTAAGTTGGGTAGCAGCGTTAAATCCTAAAACATATCAAGATAGCAATATTTTAGATTATAAACTTGTTAGACGTTGGAAACTAGAAGATCTACTAGATACAGCATATGGCACAGTTAATCCTGATGGACTATATGATGTAGATGATTACGCCAGAATTAAATTAACTGTTGGAAAAACTCAATACAATCTAACTGCTGATTGGCGTAGTTTAGAACGAGATGATCAGAGCATTACATTCTTTAGTGATCGTGAACGTAGATTTGAACTAGGATTATGCCCTGAATCTGCGTATAGTAAAATGATTCAAACAGCATTTGAAAATTTTGGTAATCAGGACTGGTGGAAAGATCAACTAGAACAGGATCTTTGGATACACAATATGATTGGACCATACGATGAGAAGTAGAATTCTATATACAGCAGGCGATGGCAAGTTTGTAGAAACAGTTTGGGATAAACCTGAACCCACTGATGATGAAATTGAAGTAAAAGCTGTGATGACTGGTATTTGTCGCAGCGATATTGATATGATGCAGGGTAACTTTGGACCGCTGCCTCTTCATATGCAAGGGCACGAAGGCTTAGGCATTGTTACCAAGGTTGGTTCAAAAGTCAATCGTCCAGGACTAGAGCCTGTAAAAGTTGGCGACTTTGTAGCAACACGGGGAGAGCCGGCATATAGTGATTACTATAATACTGGCAGATTTGAGTTTGTAGTTGTTCCAGAACTCGATCCAAAGTGGATCATTGAACCCATTGCTTGTGGGATCAATGTTGCTATGGAAGGATTTCCCACATACAACACCGAAAACAAGCGTCTGCTGATTCTTGGATCAGGTTTCCTGTCCTGGATCGTGTTCCAGACCATGCTAATACATTCCTATGATGGTGCTATCACCGTGGTTGGTAACAGCAACCATCATCTATGGGATGAACATATCAAGTTGTCAAAGGAACCTACTGGGCAATATGATGTTGTTATCGATCTCAAGCAGGATGATACTGTATTCACGAAAGATATCCTGAAGAACAATGCCACAATAGTATTAGCAGCAGAGAAACATCCTGCTGTGAAAACGTCATTTTCCAATCTACTTTGGAAGAATTGTACAATAATATGCCCAAGTCCTCGTAATGAAGATTTCTATACTGCAATGACTACAGCAGTGTCATATATGACAAATTGCGGATTGGAGGTTGACGGATTATGGACTAGGGGTTATGATCGTAATACAGAATGGCAACAGGCATTTGAAGATGGTGTGACACGCCCGGCAGGATATAGCAGAGGCTATTTGGTATGGAATTGAAATGATACAGAATTTTTATACACAACCAAACTTTTATAATCGAGATGTAATAGATGAGTTCAATCAACTCTATAATTATACCATTGACGGTAAAGATAATCCAGCAGAAGGTGTATCTAAAACATGTATAGTTGATTCTGTCACTTGGCAAAATGCTAAACAGTCATTAACTAAACTTGAGCAACTAGCACATCATACAAATACTAATTTGTTTGGCTTTAACATACTTCCGTTTACTGATTTTGATACCATAAACTTAAACACTTATACTAGTGATTTCGAAAGTGAATATGGATGGCATAATGATTTCATTCTTGCTGATCGAATTTATGATAACAAGATCACTGTTGTTGTTAATATATCAACTGAAGATTATACAGGTGGAGAGTTTCAATTCTTTTTAAATCATGAAATGACTGTGCCCGATGCTCCTGGCACAGTTATTATCTTCCCAAGTTGGACACAGCATAGAGTATTGCCTGTTACGTCAGGTCAAAGAAAGTCACTATCATTTTGGATCAAAGGCCCTAAACTAACATGAGGAACACATGGCGCTGAATACTAAAGAACGACAGGCAGTAGTATATTTCACAGGTTACGAAGTTGAACATACTATTTGTCACGGTATGTTTACACTGTTTGTTGTAGGAACACCGCCTGTTGAAGAGATACTTGCCAAGGCTAAAGAACATGATGTCAAGCATATCTACTTTGGGACTAGTCAAAGCTTTCCCGATATTGATGTGCATGATGTTGATGCTTGGTTAGTTTGGGAAGAAACTATTAAGTATTGTTTGGACGAAGAATATTGGTGCACCTTAGATCTTGATGTTAAGCAGGCAGAAGGTCTATTAGAATCAGGTTTATGCGAACATAATCGCTTTGTCCCAATGCTTAGTGTTAAGCTGCCATATATCAGTTTGCTCAATTATAACACTACAATTAAGTTAGATGATCTGACATGGGGTAAAACTAATCCAGGTGTCTGGACACATCAACTGCATGATCTAATGGATAAGGACAAGTATACATATTGGGATCAGTATACTAAGGACACAACTATTTCTTGACAAAAACCGCATAAGAAAGTAGTATAAAAACATGAGCACATTAACTGATAAGAGCGAAACAATTTACATTGGTTGCCAGTGTCATGGTGCCAATCATATCATCCGAGTAAGCTATTTTGATTGGGCTGAAAAAGATGAACCAGAGCTGTATTTTGAGTTGCAAGCAGATAAAGGGCATCTCAATTTTTGGCAGCGTTTGAAGATGGCATTCAATTTTATTATTGGACGAGGCGCCATCGAATGGCATGATGTTATTCCCACGCCTGGCGATGTTTTCAAATTGCAGTCTGTAATTGAGAATTATACAGACGATTATGCAATGTGGCATAATAAGATGATCACAGACGAGGAAAGCAAGTGAGCTTTTTTAAGAAAAAGATGGTAACAGACCGAATGCCAAATATCCGTAAGAGTATGATTTGGGTAAAGTTTGAACGTGAAGGTATCCACAAGTATCCTGCCGCTTTGGATGATCCAAAGTTGGCTACTGGCGATGAGTATGATGTCAGCTTCCTTGGATATCCTCATCGTCACATTTTTCATTTCCGTGTTGCTATCGAAGTATTTCATTCAGATAGAGATATTGAATTTATCCAGTTTAAACGCTGGTTGACAAAGCTTTATAATGAAGCTACACTACAACTGGATTACAAGAGCTGCGAAATGATTGCAGAAGACTTGTACCAAGTAATTACAACTCGTTATCCTGGCAGGGCAGTAGAGATTGAAGTAAGCGAAGATAATGAAAATGGCTGTAACATCAAATGGGAAATTTGACATGATTAAGAATCGCAATGTGAACCGTGTGTTTAATGATCTTGACGACTATCGTAACTTTTGCGTAGCTTATGGCTATGTATTTGACGAGAAGGACTTGTACAAGCGTAGTAGCCTAGGCTATGTACAGTATGAGCGTCATCGTCGAGGTGACAGTTTTGTAGATCATTGGGCAGAAGACGCTGCTCACTTTAGTAAGAAGACTGCTTGATCTTATTTCCTGCCAGGATATCGAGATGAAAATTTTAATTATGGGATTGCCAGGAGCAGGTAAAACTACACTTGCTCAAGAGCTAAAAAAGCGTATGGAAACAGAATTTCATACCGTTGATTGGTTTAATGCTGATGTTGTTCGACAACAGTATAACGATTGGGACTTTACTGACAGTGGACGTATCCGTCAAAGTATTCGTATGCGTGAACTGGCAAACAATAGCACAATGGATTATGTAATTGCTGACTTTGTTGCCCCGTTAGTTGAAATGCGTAATAATTTTAAAGCAGATTGGATCATTTGGGTTGATACCATTGATCGCGGCAAGTATGAAGATACTAACAAAGCTTTTGTAGAACCTGACTTATATGACTTCCGTATACCCGAACAAAATGCCATTAAATGGGCCGCTTTTATATGGGATCACATTAAAGCTAATCGACGTCGTCCTGTATTTGATTGGCAAAAAGAAACGGTTCAAATGCTGGGAAGATGGCAACCATGGCATGAAGGTCATCGAGCTTTATTTGACCGTGCTATTAAAAAAACTGGGCAAGTAGTAATTCAAATTAGAGATTGCCAGGGATGGAATGGCTCTAATCCATTTGCCATTGAACAAGTTAAAAAGTTTATTCGCAGAGACCTCGATCCATTGTATCAAGGCAAGTATGAAATTCAAATTGTTCCAAATATTGTAAACATTACATATGGCAGGGATGTTGGATACAAGATTGAACAAGAAGTATTTGATGAAACTATACACAATATCAGTGCCACAAAAATCCGTAAAAATATGGGAATTGAATGAATGATCCATGGTTAACTGAAATTTGGGAAGCTGTTGATTTTCCATTAATCGGAAATCAACAGGGTAAATGGCACAATCGTAACGCAACACTGTCAGGATTAAAGGCATTACTTCTCAGAGAAAATTTGAAAATGTACGAAGATTATGTTATATCTGTACATACAGAACATAAAGACTATCGTTTTATTACAGTGAAATTTAAAGATGAAGGACAAGGACTTATCTGCTTAATGCAGTGGTTGTCAAGTAACTATTATAAGGAACGAGCATGACAGTATATCTAATTGATTTAGAAGCAGTTGAGACAAGATATACTGCTCAATGGAAACAATATTTGCCCCATCAGATGATTGCAGCAGGACTTGATGTTCATGTTATCTCGGGTGGCGATGTACCACAAGCTACAACGCCTGGGGCTTTCTTAAATTTTGCCGGCACTAACAGTTATAAGAGTCAGCAGCTATTACAAATTTCAGAGTTGTTTGCTGCGGGTACAGTTAAGGCCGGCGATTATTTTCTCTATACCGACGCTTGGAACCCAACTGTAATTCAAGTAAAGTATATGAGTGAACTACTAGGCATTCCAGTTAAGATTGGTGGGCTATGGCATGCAGGTAGTTATGATCCACAAGATTTTCTCGGTCGATTGATTGGTGACACACCTTGGGTTCGAAATGCTGAATCCAGTATGTTTTATTGCTATGATCATAATTTCTTTGCTACCAAGTTTCATCTAGACATGTTCTGTTTAAATTTGTTTGATGAACCATCAAGTGATGAGTTCATGGAATGGCATAAGGATAGAATTCACATTGTTGGGTGGCCAATGGAATATCTTAAAGATATCCTAAAGCCTTATGTTACCACTCAAAAGAAGAATAAGATTATTTTCCCCCATCGCCTTGCTCCTGAAAAGCAGCTGGATATCTTTAACGATCTCGCTGTATCGATGCCAGAATATGAGTGGTTCGTCGCACAGGACCATCAGTTGAGCAAGGCCGAATATCATCAGCATCTAGCTGAAAGCAAGATTGTTTTTAGTGCTAACTTGCAAGAAACATTAGGAATCTCAGTATACGAAGGTGCTATTGTAGGCACATATCCATTGGTTCCTAATCGTCTTAGTTATGATGAAATGTGGGATACTTTCTTTAAGTATCCTAGCGATTGGACTAAGAACTGGGAACATTATCAACGTAACAAGAATCGCTTAATGGAAAAGATTCATAATATAATGGGCAGTAACAATGCAGATTTGCCTGGAACTATTAAGAACCTAAATGGTGCATCAACTGAAAACTTTTTTAATGGCTCAAAGCTGTATCAAACAATTATTGACGCACAGGCCTAAATAAAGTATATTAACATATATCGCAATACCTACTGCGTGAACATAAGGAAATTAAATGTCTGTATCAGAAACTATTCGTAATCGTATTGAACATGCCGGTGGACGTTATTGGGCCAGTGATAATATTTCAGAATATATCTATTTTGATGAATATGATCGTTTGATTGAAGAAGCAACGGGTGCATTTGAACAAGTATTAGATTCACTTGTCATTGATCGTGAAACAGATCCTAACAGTAAAGGTACAGCAAAGCGGCTAGCTAAGATGTACTTTAATGAAGTGATGAGTGGCAGATATAATCCAGCTCCCGATGCAACTAGCTTTCCTAATGAAGGTGCTGACGCTTATACTGGTATGCTTGTTGTTCGTAGCGAACTAAAATCAATGTGTAGCCATCATCATCAGCCAGTTACTGGTGTTGCTTATATTGGTATCATTGCCGCACAGAAGCTAATTGGACTTAGCAAGTATACTCGTATTGCTCAGTGGTGTGCTCGTCGCGGTACTCTACAGGAAGAGCTATGTAATGACATTGCTCGTGAGATTCAAAAAGCCACAGACTCAGAGAATGTTGGTGTTTATATCGAAATGACCCACGGGTGTGTAGAGAATCGAGGCGTAATGGCTCATAACAGTCTAACACAAACAACTGTGTTAAAAGGTGCTTTCTTATCAGACCCTGGAACAAAGAAAGAGTTTTTTGATAATATTCAATTACAATCAAGGAATGGAAACTAATCCAAATCCATTGTCTCTCCAGGTTTTATCTGGATTGATATTTAAGTGATCGATCTTTTTGCTTGCCCTGCCGTTTATTATGGGGTAAGCATCAAGATTGTTATAGATAGTGTTTAGAGTCCATTCTGGAATACCGACAATTTTTTGTATTTGTTTTTTAGTTTTGAAGATACCCGTAGGCGTAATAAACTTATCTTTGAGAGTAAACACTCTAGCAGATTTTGGTCGTTTATCTGTGTATTGAATAGTGTAGTTTCTTCTTAGAAGATATAAAGTAGTATTAAAATAACGACACGCTTCGGCTTCAGACAGAAAGTCAATGCCGTTAATTGACATTGAACGCACATTAGGATTATTATTGTTTAGACTCATACGCTGTCGTTGCTCGGGTGCCTTCATAGGATTGTTATCAATCATACGCTGGCGTACTTGTTCAACAATTTCTAGAGTGGAGAAAATATTATCTTTCCCGTGTTTGTAACGAGGGCCATTGTATCTGCTACTTTTATTAAAAAATCCGTAGGCATGACGCATTTTGATTTCAGCGTTTTTAGTCAGTTGCATTTTGATTAGCAGACAGTGACAAACACGATGTTCTTTGTATGTAAGAACTACAAGATTGGTAGCATCATCAGTTCCCCCAATGCATTTTGGAATAATATGATGTTTTTGATATCCATCATTTTTTACTTTTTTGTATAGCCGTACTAACGCTCGATTAATAATTTGATAATAAACTTTAGCATATTTGTTATCTAAAAACATTGACTTTCCTATAAAATTACTGTACAATTTATTTATGATAAAAATTAAAATTGGTTGTTGTGAGAACAGCGGTATCATGGCACATAGTAGTTTAACTCAGACTACTGTACTTAAAGGTGCTTTTAATGAGGATGCTGGAACAAAGAAGGAGTTCTTTGACAACATTAAGCTACAGCAAGAGTATGCTCGATGACACGATTAGATCCCCCAATTCCCTTAATGACACCCAAAGGTCGTGCATTGGCTCATTTCATTATTGATTACGGCCCAGAACATGATCTCATGTGGGTCTGTTTTCAAGATGATACTGGAGAATGTTGGACTTGGGAAAATGCTGATATTCGTGCAAGAGTAAATCATACTATGGGAAGAAAGACAATTTCGGAGATTAAAGAATGATTCTTCTAGATTCTAGAAACGTATTAGAAGCTGGATATACGTGGGGTGTGAAGAAACTAGCTAGCGGCAAGTGGCGTCCAGCTTGGAAGATTGATTTGGATGCAGAAGGCGAGTGGGAAACTCAAGAACTTGCCAAGCAGGAATGTGATCGTCGTAATAAGAGGTGGTGGAAATGAAGTGGTTTAATAATTGGTTTAGGAAGAAGTGCAAGGAAGCTTGGCATGCTGAACAGTGTGAGCCAGCATATCCTTCAACGGGGGCCAACAGTCCAGTATCTATTTCAAGATATGGTGGGTTAGATTCACATGGACTTAGTTTGAATATCTATGGCGCTGATGGCGGTACTGTATTAGAATTTAGACACTATGATATTTCTAAGGATCGTAGCGATTATGCACTTCATGTCATTAGTCAAAATGAAAATTTTGAAGAGCGTGTGGCACAGGCAATTACTATGGAAATGCTACGAAAAGGAATTATGCGATGAGCAAGTATTATTCAACAAAGACATATGGAACAGATCGTGGGCTAAGTTGCTGCTTTAGGCAGTGGCGTAGTACGCATAGTCATTGCTCAACTATTCATGGATACAGTATTGGCATTAAGCTAGTATTTGAAAGTGAAACATTAGATGATCGCAATTGGGTATTTGACTTTGGTAATCTAAAGGTATTTAAGGATTGGTCAGAATATATGTTTGACCATACTTTAGTCGTTGCCGAAGATGATCCTCATTTAGATTTCTTTAAGGCAATGGCTGAAATTAAGAATTTAGATAAGCCAACAATGATTCATGAATCACCGGATGGTGGTAAGACAGTCAAATCTAGGCCCATTAGCGATCATCTTAAATTAAAGCCATTTGAAATGGGCGCAATTTGCGATCTTAGAATCGTTGAAGCTGTTGGTTGTGAAAAGTTTGCAGAGCTTGCTTACACTACTATGAATGATATTCTTAATGCATTCAAACTAGGTAAGCAGTATATTGTAGATGGAAAGCCTTATACAACTAGATATCCAGTTGGCATGGGCGTTAGACTAAAGTCAGCTGAAGTATTCGAACATGCTGGCAACTCAGCAATATATGAGGGTTGACATGAGCGAAATTCAAAATCGTATGGTTGAATTAATGCAGCCAATTGATCAACAGATCATGATGTGTGATGACAGAGAAGAGATTCTTATGCTTGCCTGTGCTATGCTACAGCGTGTCAAGGAGATGTTTGATAGTCAGCTGGGTAAAGATGGACGTAAGATGATGTTTAAGGAACTATCATAATGTTTGGAAAAAATGCTATAGTTGGCCAGAAGTATTTTGATAAAGCAGGTGATAAGTTGTTTGTCACTAGCATCTTCTATACACTACAGGGAGAAGGACCATATCGCGGAGAGCCCGCAGTTTTTGTGCGTTTGGCTAAGTGCAATTTGGCTTGTAGCTTTTGCGATACGTATTTTGATGGCGGGGACTGGCTAACCTTTGACGAGATTGATTTCCGTATTGGTAATGTTCTCCGTGAGTATTTTGATGGTGGTGTTCCAGAATGGGCCGAACAGAAGATTGGACTAGTAGTAACTGGCGGCGAACCTATGCTACAGAAGAACCTAGGACCATTTCTCGAGCGTATGGAAGATCACTTTGCTTGGACACAGATTGAAAGCAACGGCACTATTGTACAGAACATTCCAGATTCAACGACATTGGTAGTCAGTCCCAAGTGTCTCGAGAAGAATGGAAAGCCAGTAAAGTATCTAGAGCCTAATCCTAAAATGCTTGCTCGTGCTAATTGTTTGAAGTTTGTTATGAATACAGATCAAGATAGCCCCTATAGTAGCATTCCAGATTGGGCTCAGAATGACAGTCGAAAGATTTTTATTAGTCCAATGAATGTGTATAACCGTGAGCCACAGAAGAGCAAGCAGATTCGCAGTGAGAAGAATAGCATTAGTTTGGAAGAACGCAGTGCTGTTGATGAGGTAATTTCTTGGTGGGAACCCGGATTACTCGATTATAAAAGCAATGAAAAAAACCACAAGTATGCAGCAGCATATTGTGCTAAGAATGGATATATTTTTAATATGCAATTACATCTATTTGCAGGACTTGCGTAAGCAATTATTTGCTTTGACAAATAATGTAAATATGCTATACTTTATTAAAGTATAAAGGAGACTAAAATGCGTAAATTCACTATTGCTATGCTTGCTTTAATTACTGTTGCTGCAACCATTGTTCCAGCAAATGCTCAGTATCGACTATATCCACCTCATCGTAGTGGGGGATGGGGTGGTCCTGCTATCATTGGTGGACTTGCATTGGGTTTAGGTAGTGCATTAGTTTATGATCGTTATCGTCCCCACTGCTGGGTTGAAGAGCAAGATATTGTGGATCGTTATGGTCGGTATTTAGGCACAAGAGATGTAAGGGTTTGCAATTGAATATTTTTAATTGGTTTAAAACGAAAGAAGAAGTTAAGCAGCAGGAAGTAGAAATCCCTGCTGCATTAATCAGCCAAGGTGAGAATAGTACGCCTAAAAAGCCTCGTAAGCCTAAAGTTAAGAAAGAAAAGCCTGTTCCTCTGCCTAAAGAAGAACCAAAAGTTGATGTATTAAAGTTTGATTTCGATCCTGCTAATCCACGTTTGGGATCAATCGAGTTAGATTGGAATACTGAATTTGTTGAACTTCTTACTAAGCATGGCTATATTGGTGCAAGTGAAGAAGAAATTGTTGATAAATGGCTGAATGATGTATGCCGAAATATCGTTGCGAATGAATATGAAGGGGCAAATGTACCACCTTCCAAATTGTCTGCGGCTAATTTGGTTTCTCGTAAACCATTGGGCAACGGTAAATCAGAAATTAGCTAATAATAGATATTGACAATCCAGTAATAGTAGCATATATTAGTATTATGAAATACTTGCTAGTTGACACATCAAATATGTTCTTTCGTGCCCGTCACGTTGCTGCTCGTGGAGCAGACGGATGGAGTAAAGTGGGGATGAGTCTCCACATCACATTCAACGCACTGTTGAAGACATGGCGTCAGGTTAAGCCTGATCATGTTATCTTCTGCCTTGAAGCAAGGAGTTGGCGTAAGAGTCATACTGAGACTTATAAGCGTAACAGACAAGATCTTAAAGATGCTATGAGTAAGACTCAAGCAGAAGAAGATAAGCTTTTTTGGGAAACATATGATGAACTTGTTAAGTGGCTTGATGCTAATACTAATAGTAGCGTCATTCGTTGTGATCACGCTGAAGCTGATGACCTTATTGCTCGATGGATTGCTTTACATCCTGATGACGATCACATTATATGCAGTACTGATAGCGATTTTTATCAACTTCTAGCTCCAAATGTAATTATTGAGAATGGGGTAACTAATCAGACTATTAAGCTAGATGGTTTCTTTGACGACAAGGGTAAGCCAGTAAAGGATAAGAAGACAGGCGAGCATAAGGTTCCCGGCGATCCCAAGTGGATTCTCTTTGAAAAGATAATGCGTGGCGATGCAACTGATAATGTTTTCAGTGCCTATCCAGGAGTGCGTACTAAGGGTACTGCCAAGAAAGTTGGACTTATTGAAGCATTTGAAGATCGTGATAAGAAAGGCTATGCTTGGAATAATATGATGCTACAGCGTTGGACTGATCACGATGGTGTTGAACATCGTGTATTAG
>Ga0214170_1000478_pt1 | contig 14228 bp, 15 predicted proteins | sample TroBogEpilimnion_2_FD_153008 | JGI IMG/M metagenome (GOLD analysis project Ga0214170, IMG submission 153008) | Freshwater microbial communities from Trout Bog Lake, WI - 27JUN2007 epilimnion | ecosystem: Environmental > Aquatic > Freshwater > Lake > Epilimnion/Euphotic zone | place: Trout Bog... | reverse complement strand
ACAAAAAAAAGCATTAATCATTGCAGACAATAAATTGGCATTAAACGCTGATTGGGAGCAAGAATTATTAAAAATTGAGATTCAAGCGTTATCTGATGATGATTTTGATATTACTTTGCTAGGGTTTGACGAAATTGAGCTTGGTAAAATGTTTGACGAAATGGATGAAGAAGACGATATAAAAGCTCAAAATTACAACGAAGTATTTAATATTATTGTTGAATGTGCAGACGAATCTGAACAAGAAAAGATATTCAATAGACTGAATACTGAAGGGGACAAATGCCGTGTGCAAAGTTTGTAATTGAATCCAAAACATCAGATTCATTCAAAGCAAACAAAGTCAAATCAATGTTTGATTGTGAAATGGATGTTGTTACTAAAACTTTTGATGTAAATATTCCTATTGAAGATACAAAATGGAATATAGGCTTAATTGTCGGGGCATCAGGAACTGGTAAAACTACGATTGCCAAGCAAATATTTAAGAATTATGAGTTTTTTGAAGGTTTTAAATGGGTTGGGCAGTCAATCATTGACGATTTTGGCGATCATTCAGCAAAAGACATTACAGAAATACTGTCAAAAGTGGGTTTTGCATCACCCCCTGACTGGCTAAAGCCATTTTCTGTGTTGTCAAATGGGCAAAAAATGAGAGCTGAATTGGCCAGATTGATCTTAAACTGCAAAGAGCCATTCATTTATGACGAATTCACTTCAGTCGTTGACAGACAAGTTGCTTGTATAGGGTCAGCTGCCATACAAAAGTTCATTAGGAAGCAAAATAAGCAGTTTATAGCGCTTTCGTGCCACTATGACATTGAACAATGGTTAGAACCTGATTGGGTTTTTGACTGTAATACGATGCAGTTTTCTCGGAGGTCACTTTGTCGACCATTCATTGAATGTAAGATCAGGGAAGCCAAACAGTCAGAATGGTCACAATTCATGGACTTTCACTATTTGAGTCATGAACACAACAATGCAGCGCACAAATACATTTGCGAAATTGAAAATCAGCCCGTTGCTTGGTGTTCAGTATTGCATTTTCCTCACCCATCTGTTAAAAACATGAAACGCATACATCGAATCGTTGTTAAGCCAGATTATCAAGGAATTGGTATTGGATCACGATTCATGACTGAAATAGCTAAAAAGTACAAAAAACAGAAAATGCGAATAACTTTGGTGACAAGTTCCCCTGCTTTTATTCATGGCTTGCAAACATCAAAAAATTGGATAATGACACGGAAACCTAGCAGAGTAACGCATCCGTCCCCAAAAGGTGTATTAAAAGGCACAACGTCAGACGAAAGACTTACTGCAACATTTGAATTTAAAACGTAATAAAATAGTCCTAAACATTTCCCCCCAATAAAAATATGCTTGAACATGAACCAAATGACGAACTAAGAAAAACGGCAAAAAGAGCTGCTGGTCTAGGTCTTCCGCACGAGCAAATCGGGGCGCTGATTGGCATTAGCGATAAGACTTTACGCAAATATTACGCACCAGAATTGGCTTTAGGTAAAGCGCAAGCATCAGCCAGAATTGCACAGACTTTGTTTAATAAAGCTGAAAAGGGCGATACGACTGCTATGATCTGGTGGACAAAAGCCCAGATGGGTTGGGGCGAAACAAATACTACAAAACTAGCAAACCCTGACGGTTCAGCAATTGAAGGTTTCCAAATAGTATTTAAAGATGGCCAACCTAGCGGAAGTTGAATTCCCCGTTAAGCTGCAATGCTTATTTAAGAAAAGCCGGTACAAAGTGCTTTGGGGTGGGCGCGGGGGCGCAAAGTCTTGGGGTATAGCCCGTGCTTTGTTAATACTAGCCACTAAAAACCCATTACGCATACTATGCGCCCGTGAATTTCAAACATCTATACGGGATTCGGTACACAAGTTACTTAGCGACCAAATAGTAAGTTTAGGCCTAACCGACTTCTACGAAATAACTGACCGCACCATACGGGGCAGAAACGGCAGCGAATTTAACTTTGTAGGCCTAAAGAACAACGTGGCCAACGTAAAAAGTTTTGAAGGTATTGATGTATGCTGGGTGGAAGAAGCACAAACGGTATCTGCCCGTAGCTGGGACGTTCTTATACCTACCATTCGTAAAGAAGGCAGCGAAATATGGGTTTCTTTTAACCCGGAACTGGAAAGCGATGCTACCTACCAACGGTTTATTCAGCACCAACCAGAAAACGCCATAGTTCAAAAGATTAACTGGAATGACAATCCTTGGTTCCCTGAAACGCTAGACCTAGAACGGCGCACGTTGCAATCCCGCGACCCTGAAGCCTACAACACCGTATGGGAAGGGTTATGCCGCCAAACCGTTGACGGTGCCGTATTTGCCCGTGAAATGCAAATGGCCGAACTAGAAGAACGCATAACTAAAGTGCGCTACGACCCTACCAAGCCTTGTTATACGGTTTGGGATTTGGGTTGGGCAGACAGCACAGCCATTTGGATAGTTCAGTTCATAGCCCAAGAAATACGGTTAATTAGGTATATTGAAGACAGCCAACAAACCATAAGCCATTACCTTGCCTTGCTGCAAACCTTTGGCTACGTCTACGACACGCATTGGCTACCTCATGACGCGCAGAATAAAACTATTGGTTCTAATGGCCGTAGCATTGAGGAAATTGTCAGAAATGCCGGGTTTAAGACTAAGATTATTCCGAAAACTAGTGTGGTGGACAGCATTAACGCAGCCCGTACATTGTTTAGGAACTGTTATTTTGACCGGGATAACTGCTATGACGGCCTACAATGCTTACGCCACTACAAATATGACGTAGACCCAGACACAAAACAGTTCAGTAAAAACCCGCTTCACGACCAATATTCTCACGGCGCAGATGCCTTCCGCTATATTGCGTTGGGCGTACAAGAAACTAGACCACGCAAGCCAAGACAACAAGTGCCTAGTTATGGCCAACCTTTAAGTTGGATGGGGTAAAATGCAAAAAGCAATAGTTTAGGTTATTTTGATACTATCGAAAATGCTCAAAAAGCCGTAAAATCTGCTAGAAATCTTCTACATGGCGAATATTCTCGCCATTATTAAGGAACAAAATGGCATCAGATTACCAAGACGGCGATTACAACCCGATTATTGACGAAGCAAAGCAATTCCTAAAGTTTTGCAACGATGCCGACACCATGAACCGGCAAGAAGCGCTGGAAGACCTTAAGTTTGCTTCCGGTGGCGATCAATGGCCAGTTGACCTTCAGAACAGCCGTAATTTGGAATCGCGCCCCGTTCTTACTATTAATAAGCTAGACGGGTACTGCCGCCAAGTAACGAATCAACAACGCCAACAGCGCCCACGCATTAAGGTTCACGCAACCAACACGGTAGAAGATGCTGCCGAAGCCAAAGTTATTCAGGGCATGGTGCGCCACATTGAAGTTAATAGCAACGCAGACAATGCTTACGACATAGCTTACGACTTTGCTGTGCGTGCTGGGTGGGGCTTCATTCGCGTTGACCACCGCTATAAAAGCGAAGATAGTTTTGACCAAGAAATATATATTGACCCAGTAGAAAACCCGTTCACCGTGTACTGGGACCCAAACAGCGTGGCCATTGATGGTTCGGATGCCGAGCGTTGCCTTATTACCATGATGGTATCTAAGGAAGTATTTAGGGAAATGTACCCTGATGCGCAAGACACGGCCAGTTTTACCCAGCGCGGTACCGGGGACACGCAAAGCGAATGGATTACCAAGGAAGATATACGCATTGCGGAATACTGGTATACCGTGCGCGAAAAGGCCACGCTTTACTTACTAAGTGACGGCCGGGCACGCTTTGCTGATGACAAAGATTTCTTTGACCGCGTTAAGCGTTCAGGCCTAACCATTGTGGGTGAGCGCCCAAGCGTTAAAAAGACTATCAAGTGGAAGAAACTAACCGCTATTGAAGTGCTTGAAGAAAAAGACTGGGTAACCACAGACATACCAATTGTGCCGGTGTACGGGCGCCAGATTGTTATTGGTGACAAGCGCAAGAAGTTTGGCATTGTGCGCCACGCTAAAGATGCGCAACGTATGTATAACTTCTGGGTAACTAGCCTGACCGAAAGCGTAGCATTGGCACCTAAAGCCAAATGGATTATGGCCGAAGGGCAAGATGAAGGGCACGAGCTTGACTGGGCAGCAGCCAACATTAAGTCAATGGCTTACCTAACCTACAAGCAAACCGACATTGAAGGCAACCCAGCGCCCGCACCACAGCGTTTACAACCTGAACCACCACCGGCCGGGGTAATGGCAGCCGCAGCAGAAATCAATGCGGACATGGCCACCATCATAGGTATTTACGACCCTAGCCAACAAGTGCCCGGAAACGTAAGCGGTAAGGCGCTACAAGGCCAACAGCAACAGGTTGACCTAACCAACTTTGACTTGTACGACAACCTGACCAAGTCTATTTCACGGGTGGGCAAGATTATTCTTAATATGCTGCCCAAGATATACGACACCCAACGCACCATGCGCATTATTGGGGATGATGGCAAGCCTGATTTACTTACCATTAACGAAAAAGATGCCGTGGGGCGCGTGTTGAATGACGTAACCGTTGGTGAATATGACGTGGTAATGGAAACTGGGCCGGGCTACAACAGCAAGCGCCAAGAAGCCGTTGAAGCCATGATGCCGTTGTTAAGTGGCAACGAACAATTGTTTAACGCTGCTGCGGACTTGGTGTTCAGAAACATGGACTTCCCCGGTGCTGAAGTTATTGCAGACCGTTTGGCAACCCTTAACCCATTGGCCAATATTGATGAGCACAGCGACATACCACCGCAAGCGCAAATGGCCATTAAGAACGCACAGGCACAGGTTCAACAGCTTACCCAGCAGTTACAGGCCTTACAGTTGGCTATGAAACAACGCCAAGATATTGAGCAAGTTAAGCAAGACAATGAGAATAAACGTGAATTAATGCGCCAAACCACAAAAGCGCACGCAACTGAAACCACATTGGAAGCGAGGGTACACGATGTCAACACCAGAGCAATTACTAGCCAAAACAAGACAGAAATTGATGCAATTATGGACTTACTGTTGCACCACATGGACACGAACCGTCTTGAGCGTGAAATCAATATGCGCAACCAAGAACAGTACGAAGCCATAAGGGCGGCAGACCAAAGTATTGCGCCACAGCAATAATTGACAATATAATCCTTTTCAGTTATATTGACTAAAACCTTACCCGTGAGGTACACGGGGCAAATACTTAGGGAAACCTATGAGTGATAAAGAAGCAAGTAATGTTCTTACGAGCGAAAATTCGGCGGAATTTTATGCCCAAAAGTTAGATTTAGCCCCGGTTGCGGAACCTTCGGCTACAACGGAAGTTGTAGAGCAAGCGCCCGTAGAAGAACCTAGTGGGAGTGAGTCAGAAGGCAGCGAAGAAGCCAAAACGGAAGTTACGGAAAAGAAGCCTAATCCTAAATTGGAAAAGCGGTTTTCTGAACTAACTAAACAACGCGAACTAGCTAGGCAAGAAGCCCAGCGTGAACGTGAAGCAAGGGAAAGTTTAGAAAAGCGTTTAGCGGAACTAGAAACGAAGGTAACGCCAAAAGCCGAACCAACGGACAAAGAACCGCAGCCAAGCGACTTTACCGACGCGTTTGAATACGCCAAGGCATTAGCCAAGTATTCAACCGAAAAAGCGTTAGAAAACCGTGACAAGCAAGAAGCCGAACGCCGGGCTAACGAAGAACGCGCGAAAGTTATGACTTCGTGGCAGAAAAAGTTAGATGCGGTTAAAAGCGAATTGCCTGATTACGAAGAAATGATTGCTAGTAGTGCCGATATTGCTGTTAGCGATGCGGTACGCGATGCAATTTTAGAAAGTGATGTTGGCCCAAAGATACTTTATCATTTGGCCGAAAACCCCGAAGTAGCTGAAAGGCTAAACGGTTTATCACAATCTAGTGCGCTACGCGAACTTGGTAAGTTAGAAGCAAGGTTTGAAGCTAAAGAACCCGTAAGAGCCGTTTCCAAATCGAACGCGCCCGCGCCTATAACGCCGCTTCGTAATGTAGGTAGTGTTGAACTACCAGCCATTGATTCAAATGGGAATTTCAATGGTTCGCCAAAACAATGGCGTGAGTTGCGTAAGGCAGGAAAAATTAGGTAACGGCAAAAATCAAAACTTTTAATAAGGTGTAATCATGGCCAATAATTTATTGACGATATCGAAGATCACAAATGAAGCACTTATGGTGCTAGAAAACGAACTCACATTTACGTCCGAGGTTGACCGTAACTATGACGATCAGTTCGCCGTAGTGGGCGGAAAAATTGGAAACACAGTCAACGTAAGACGCCCCGGAAGGTTCATTGGTACAACGGGACCAGCGCTTAATGTTGAGGACTTCAACGAGACGAGTGTGCCAGTCACATTGTCGACGCAGTTCCATGTGGATACTCAATTTACGACTCAAGACCTTGCATTATCACTTGATATGTTTAGCGACCGCGTATTAAAACCCGCAGTAGCTGCTATTGCAAACAAGATTGACCGTGATGGTTTAGTAATGGCTAAGAATAGCACAGCAAACATTGTTGGCGTAGCTGGTACACCACCCACAGGTTTAATCACTTACCTAACAGCCGGTGCTTACATGGATGCTGAAGGCACACCAAGAGACGGCCGCCGTGCTTGCGTTGTAGAACCCTTTACATCAGCAACCATTGTTGACTCACTAAAAGGTTTGTTTGTTCCACAAGAAGCGATTGGTGAGCAATACCGCAAAGGCCTTATGGGCCGCGACAGCGCTGGGGTGAATTGGAAATTAGACCAAAATATTGTCAGCCAAACATTTGGTTCTTACGCTTCTGCAACACTATCAACAGATACAACTTCTGCATCTTTTGGTATTTCTAGCGGTTGGGCTTCAACTTCAACAATTACCATCAGCGCAACAAGTGCTGCTGCTACATTGAACCAAGGTGACGTTATCCAGTTTGCTAACATCCTTGCAGCCAACCCACAAAACCGCCAAGCATACGGTTCTAACAAGGCGCGTAACTTCGTTGTTACAAGCACAGTTAGCATTGGTTCAGGTGGTTCAGCATCAGTAACTGTTAGCCCAGCTATCATTACAGGTGGTCAGTTCCAAAACGTTGTTGTTAACGCTACATCTTCTTCAGCAGTAGTAACACCATTTAACAACACAGGCGTTACATCACCACAGAACTTAATGTTCCACAGAAATGCGTTTACGCTTGCCGTAGCGGATCTCGAGCTGCCAGAGGGTGTCCATTTTGCTGGTCGTGCAAGCGATAAGGAAATTGGTTTGTCCATGAGGGTTGTCCGCCAATACACCATTAACAACGATAGTATTCCAACACGTTTAGATGTGTTGTATGGTTGGGCACCGTTGTACCCTGAACTTGCTTGCCGTATTGCAGCCTAATTAACATAAAGGAAAATACAAAATGAGTAATCCCGGACCAGCAACCACAGTATCGGCACACCCAAGTAATCTAGCAACGAATCAAGCGTTGCGTTTAATCGGTGTAGCCAAGGGTGTTAACCTTAACGCAACAGGCTTTACGCCCGTTCCCGTTAACAACACAACAACCTACTTGCCAAAGGAAATGATTGTTACCAACGTGAATAACGCTGGTTCAACAGTATCTTTGTCAACAGCGACAGCGTTGTCTATCACACAAACAAACTCAGGTAGCCCATCTGCTTTGTTCGGTGCGTTGACAACTGCGCAATTGGCATCACTAAGTGCTAACGTTTTGGGTACAGCCTATGTTGATTCATCATCAACAAGTTTGTCTATTCAGAACCAAACTTTATACGTTGACGTAACAACTGCTTCTGGCGCAACCGGAACTGGTGACGTATATGTTTACGGCTATGACCTTACACAATCGTCATAATCTAGCCTAAATTAAGGGAAGGGCTACCCCCAAAAGGGGTGGCTTTTTCTTTATTTAACGATACAATTTACCCATTCTTTAAAGGAATATCATGTCAAGTACCACCATTTCACGCGGTAACATTCTTGAGCAATTTGTAATTGCGCCTAGCCTGACACCATCCGCACTAACCACATCTTCCACACAGTCTTTACAAACTTTCCCAATTGCGGGTTTGCAAGCATCTGACATTGTTACTTTTTTACAATATCAAGGTAACCAAACGTCTAACATTGCAATCACAAATTGTGACGTAGCAACTGCTGGGGTTTTAACTGTACAGTTCCAAAACACTTCAGGCGCAGCAACAGCAATTACACCGGCTTCAGGCGTTTACGACTTTAAAGTCCATCGTGCTGAAGGTTTGCCAATAGCTATTAACGCAGCTTAATCATGGCCAATACAAGCGTTTACCGCCCAATTGGGCCTACCTACGCGGTAGCGGTAACAACAACGGCCAGTAGTTCGCTAACCATTACCCCCGCCGGTAATGACCAAACGAACTTTTGTGCGTTCTTGAATACTGGAAGTACACCGGTTGCTATATCCATAGCGCCGCTTAACCCTAGTAGCGTGTCCGCAATTGCTGCGGTATTGCCTACTGCGGGTAATTCATCTGCTTCTTTTGTGCTTGGTGTTAATATGTCCCAGCCCACAGTTATAAGTGTTCCCGCCAACGGGTTTAACTTAAGCGTGGTTGGTACGGCCAATACCATTTATGTAACACCGGTGGCAGATCAATCATGACCAACCAAGTTGCAAACACAAACACGCCAAACACCGTATTTTTAAGTACGTTTTCTGCACAGCCAGTTATTGCAAGTGGTTTCGGCACTAGCCCTACAATTAAGGGGGTTACGCCAAACTGCTTTGCGGTAACGGTTGGAACAGGTGGCGCAGCAAATGGCACCATTACACTACCGGCCGCCCCAAACGGTTGGATGTGTTTAGCTAATGACGTTACTAATGGTTCTGGTTTGTTCTTACAGCAAACCGCAAGCACTACAACGTCAGTAACTATGACGGGTTTTAGCATTACTTCTGGACTAGCGGTCAATATGTCTGCTGGTGATGTGATAGTTATGACTTGTATTCCCTATTAATGAGTGCCCCTAACCTAACAACCGACCAAAACTTACTGCCAGTTCAGGCGTATTTTGACGTCAATGGAAACTTCCAAACGTTTATAGGTCAGGGGCAACCATTTTATGCAACGCTTAACCCGGCGCAATCTGGGTTAAACATAACCAACAGCACAATAAACAGTACAACTATTGGCCTTGTAACCCCATCTAGCGGGGTTTTTACCAATATTAGTACAACCACAGGCACTATTTCCACCACCCCGGCCAACCCCACAGACTTGGTTAACAAGAATTATGTGGATATGTTTGTTCAGGGGTACGCAATTAAGGCCGAATGCCAAGTTGCATCAACCGGCAACCTAACACTTAGCGGTTTACAAACCATAGACGGCTATACAACCCTTGTTGGTGACCGTGTTTTGGTAAAAAACCAAACAACGCAAGCCCAAAACGGTATTTATGTGGCCGCTTCAGGCGCTTGGGCACGCAGTAGCGATGCAAACACATGGAATAGCCTAATTTCAGCGTTTACATTCATACAAAACGGCAGCACACAGGCTAATTCAGGGTGGGTTTGCACCATTTCTACGGGTGGAACGCTTGGCACTACGCCGGTTACATGGTCGCAGCTTGCAAACGCAGCATCTTATTTTGCGGGTACTGGGTTAACCTTATCTTCATACACTTTTAGTATTACGCCCGTGGGAACTGCAGGAACTTACGGTTCTGCATCCCAAGTGCCGGTATTTGTTACAAATGCTTCTGGTCAAGTGACATCTGTAACCAATACATCCATCAGTATTGCGCCTAGCCAAATTAACGCAACCATACCGAATTCAGGGCTTACCAATTCAAGCATAACGGTAAACGGTAACGCTATTTCTTTAGGTGGTTCGGCCACCATAACAGCGGTAAACCCAAATGCTTTAACCATTGGCACAGGCCTTTCAGGGTCTAGTTACAACGGTTCTAGCGCGGTTACCATTGCTTTGGCCAACACGGCAGTTACAGCAGCTTCTTACACATTAGCAAGCGTTACATTTAACGCCCAAGGGCAAGCCACAGCGGCTTCTAGCGCTTCAACAACGGGTTCTGGTAACGTAGTATTGGCCACAAGCCCAACGCTTGTTACGCCCAATTTAGGCACGCCTAGCACGCTTGTAGGCACCAACATCACGGGTACGGCGTCAGGCTTAAGTATTGGCGGTAACGCTGCTACGGCCACCACGGCTACTAATTTATCTGGAACTACGCAGTATTCCGTTCCTTACCAGTCTGGTTCGGCCACAACATCGTTTTTATCGCCCGGCACTTCTGGTTCGCTACTAATGACTTTGGGCGCGGTTTCTGCGCCTATTTGGGTGGCAACTTCTAGTTTAACAACGGGTTCAGCTACAAACATAGCCGGGGGCGCTGCCGGTTCCGTTCCCTACCAAACGGGTTCAGGGGCAACCACATTTCTTGCGCTGGGTACTTCAGGCTATGTATTAACGGCAGGTGCTAGTGCGCCACAGTACACAGCACAGTCTAGTTTAAGCGTTGGAACGGCCACAAACTTGGCGGGGGGCGCAGCAAGTAATATTGTTTACCAAAGCGCATCAGGCACAACGGCATTTTTGGCAAACGGCACAAGTGGCCAGTTTTTACAGTCTAACGGTTCAAGCGCCCCAACATGGGCAACCCCAGTTAGTTACGCATCGGTCACGGATGACACAACCACAAACGCCACAAGATACCCGTTATTTGCTAACCAAACCAGCGGAAACTTAACCACAGAATACACAAGTTCCACTAAATTACAGTACAACCCAAGTACGGGGGTGCTCACTTCAACAGGATTTAGCGGTTCAGGTGCAAGTTTGACAAGTTTGACTGCTGGAAATTTAAGCGGAACAATTCCTAGTGGGGTATTGAGTAACTCAACTGTTTACATCGGTACTACTGCGGTTACATTAAATAGAGCAAGTGCTTCAATTAGTTTAACAGGTACAAATATTGACGGGTCTGCTGGGTCAGCGACAACTGCGACCACAGCGACTAATGCTACAAATATAGCAATAACTGACAATACATCTTCAAACACAACGTATTACCCAGTTCATGTCAGCAGTTCAAGCGGAAATCAAGCTGCAACAACATCTAGCACAAAACTGTCTTTTAACCCGTCAACCGGAGCGTTAACTGCTTCACAATTAATAATTGCACCATAAGGACTAATCATGGGATTACTAGTATTTCAACAATCTAGCGGTGGAACGATAAACGTTCAAGGCACTAACACGGCATCTGCATTTACTTGGACTATTCCAGCATCTACAGATACGTTTGTAGGTTTAGCTGCTTCTCAAACTTTGACAAGCAAAACTTTAACAAGCCCTGTAATTAGTGGTGGAACTATTGATAACGCAGTTATTGGTGGAACAACCGCAGCAGCCGGATCATTTACATCTGTATCTGCAAGCACATCGGTTACAACACCATTTGTCACTAGCGCTGCTTCTACAAATTTATTATTGAAAAGCGCTGGAACTACTGCGATAACTATTGATACAAATCAAAACGTAGGTGTAGGAGTTACACCTAATGCTTGGTCAAATTTTAAAGCCATTCAAATGACTAATGGCGTAGGTTTGGCTTCTTATACTGCGGGTGCAGTTATTATGAATCTTGGTGCAAACCAGTATTACAACGGTTCAAATTATGTTTATGTAAACTCAGATTACTCAACTTCTTACCAACAAACTGCTGGTGTACATAAGTGGTGGATTGCACCATCAGGAACTGCGGGGGCTACTATTACAGAAACCCAAGCAATGACACTAGATAATAGTGGTAATTTGTTGGTTGCTACTACAAGTGTAATTAATAATGGATTAATATCTGCTGCTTTTAATCCATCTTCTAAACAAGGAATGACTTTACAAAATTCTGCAGGCACAAACGCTGTATATATTGGTTTTAATAATGCAAGTAATTCACAAATTGGTTATATTTCAGGAAATGGAAGTGTAGTTGCATACAATATAACTTCTGATCGCAGATTAAAAGAAAACATTACGCCATTAACTGATGGATTAAAAAATATTCTTGCTTTAAAACCAAGCAAATATAATTATATTTCAGATACTTCTAATATTTTAGATGGTTTTATTGCAGATGAATTACAACAAATTGTTCCTAATGCTGTTACAGGACAACCTAATGCTATTGATAAAGATGGAAAACCAATTTATCAAGGTGTTGATTCATCATTTTTAATTCCTCATATTGTTTCAGCAATTCAAGAACTTAACGCAACAATATCTACAATGCAAGCATCATTAAAGGCAGCTAATATAGCTGGATTCTAAAATGAACCAATTAATTACACTTTTAAAAACAAAATCTGTTCAATGGGCGTTGGTTATTGCAGTTTTATCAGTATTGCAAGGTTTTTTATTTGAATTGCCATTAACCCCTATTCATCAAATGTGGGCAGGAATGGTAATTGCCGTAGTTGTGGTTTTACTTAAATTCCTAGAAGGTGTCTAATGGACTTTAAATGGCAAATATCTGAATTAAGCGCTGAAGGTGAATTAATCACGCATGCAAAGTACCATTTAAGCCTAACTGATGGTGAAAACACCGTTGATACTGAAGGCAACTGGTATTTTACAAATCCCGTTCTTAGAACGCCACTTACCGAAGTTACCGAAGAAATGGTGGCCATTTGGATTGAAAACGATGCTATGCGAGACGGCGCAAATGTAATAAAATCTAGGCTAGAGGAACAATTGGCGCTTTTAGAAAAGTCGAAATCTATTGTCCCGCCTTGGAAACCCCAAGTATTTACACCTAAGTTATAGGGCGGTTTAACATGACAATGCCGATTGATATTATCAGTAGGTCGCTAAAAGACATTGGGGCGCTAGAAGCTGGGGAAACACCCACGCCAGAAGCAGCCACAGATGCCTACGATATGCTTCAGGATATGCTAGATCAATGGTCTAACGAAGATATGATGGTGTTTTACAAAAACGAAATCATATTTCCTATAACGCCCGGCCAAGTACAGTACACAATCGGCCCCGGTGGCCAAATAAGCGCAAACTTTACCGGTTCTATTGCCGGAAACATACTAACGGTTACAGGCATAAACAGCGGTGGCATTAGCCTTGGCCAAACCCTAAGCGGTACTGGCATACAACCCGGAACTACCATTAAGCAAATGGTAACTGGCGCCGGTGGTAACGTGAACGAAGCGGGTACTTACTTAGTAAATATAAGTCAAACCGTTACTAGCACCACAATTACAAGTTACTACCAACGCCCCATACAGTTGCGTTCTTGTTTTGTTCGTATTAACACCAATTCAAACGGGCAACCTATTAATAACGGTGGCTTAGACTACCCAGTTGCCGTGCTGAACCTAGAACAGTACGAAATGATTGGCCTTAAAACGCTAAATGGCCCGTGGCCAAAAGCGGTTTATTACGAACCAACTGAAACGCTAGGGAATATTTACGTTTGGCCAAACCCCGCACAGGGCGAAATGCACATTTTCGTTGACCAACTATTTCAGAAATTCACAACCATAAATGACGTTATAACCCTTCCTGAAGGCTATAACATGGCGCTTCGCTGGTGCCTTGCTGAACGCTTAATGCCTATGTACGGCAAGGCATCACCCACCCAAATAGCAATGATTACCAAGTTTGCAGCGCAGTCTAAGTCAACGGTTAAGCGCACAAATTTACGCCCACCAGTGGTTTCTACTTATGCGGATGCTTTGTTGGTAGGCCGCCAAAAGGACGCAGGCTGGATCTTATCAGGAGGCTTTTTTCGTTAATTTTTACGAATCAAGTAACACAAATGTTTTACATTTACCAACATTTAAAAGCCGATACAAATGCAATTTTCTATGTAGGAAAAGGCAAAGGAAGACGTTGCGGTCAAAAAACTGGACGTAATAATTATTGGCATAGAGTTGTAAATAAGCATGGTTTTAAGCATGAAATTATTGCTGACGGACTAGATGAAGAATTAGCATTTCTTTGTGAAATTGAATTAATTGATAAATATAAAAAACTTGGAATTGAATTAGTCAATGCTACTAATGGAGGCGAAGGATCTTCTGGGTATAAACATACTGAAGAACACAAAGCCAAAATGAAAGGCAATGATTATTGGA
>Ga0214170_1000475_pt1 | contig 14283 bp, 10 predicted proteins | sample TroBogEpilimnion_2_FD_153008 | JGI IMG/M metagenome (GOLD analysis project Ga0214170, IMG submission 153008) | Freshwater microbial communities from Trout Bog Lake, WI - 27JUN2007 epilimnion | ecosystem: Environmental > Aquatic > Freshwater > Lake > Epilimnion/Euphotic zone | place: Trout Bog... | reverse complement strand
TAGCGTCAGTGTTAAATGCGTTAGTGCCTAGAACGGCTGCGGCTGGTGGTGCGTCACCTGCGGCTGGTGCGTTGGTAAATAGTGACTCATCGTACGCTGCAACAGAAGCACCGTTAAGGAACCCAGAAGGTCCTGAAACGACTCCAGAAAGTAAGTAAGTGGTCATTAAAGAGTTTCTCCTGCGTTAACTGATGCTTGTGCTGAGTCATAACGTGCACCGAGCTTGGCATTTCCACCAAGGTTGATACCAGTTTCAACTTCCCATTTAGATCCTGCTCGCTTTTCTAATGAAGCGGCTCCCTTTACAGACTTAGGTTGTAGTCCGTCTTTGCGTAATCGTTTGTAAGCAGCAGCGTCTTTGTGCATAACGGCAGTGTTCTTCTCGATCGAAGCGGCTTCTGAGCGTGTAGGCATTGAAGAAGCAGCAACAGATACCGTTGCGGCTTTGCAACCGAAACAGTCATCTGGGTGAAGCCCGACGTTATGAGGGGTGGCTGTCATGTTATCTTAATCAATGCTCCGTATCCGGCGGTAGTCAGGGAAGAAGCTTCAGCCTGAGATACCTGAGTTGGCGTAAAATACACCTTGGTTATCCAAGGATTTTGTGATACATCTTCGACTACTTGTTTTTTAAGCGTGTAGTCATGGTAAACCGTAGAACTGTAAGGAGCCGATGGGTCATAAGGGTTATACGGGTACGGAATGTTTGTATTAGAGTTTTCAGTCGTAGCAGTATCCTGGACAAACGATCCATCTGATAACGCGAATACGTTGACATACCTAGCCCTGTTCGAGAAATAACGCCAAAGACGTTTAGCCGGTCCAACCGAGTCCGGAAGGATCGGTGGGTTATCGTAAACCTGTGGGGGAGTAAACGTGTACGTTGACACGTAATCCCCTACTTCTTACGTCCGTTGGCCCCGATGCGGATAGCGTCAATAGCATCACCCATACGAGCTCCACCAGTTGTCTCAAACTCAGGACGTTCTGATGTGGCATCTCCAACTGGCATGTTTACACGATCGCCACCCATAAGGCTCTGCTCAAGCAAAGTTGTTGGGCGAAAGTCGACTGTGAAGCCAGCTTTTTTAGCGTCTACGCTGTATACAGCATCGTCACGACTTGGCATTATAGATCTCCGTAGGTCTTAAAAGGGATTACTTCAGGAGCATCGGTAGCAGGAGCGTACTCCAATTTAATGATGTCCTTTAGCTCAACTGATTCTTTTACGCCGCGAGCAGTGTTGCGCTCTATGCCGCGAAGGTCAGGTGTTGGTCCTGGGTTCTTGTGGCCCATCGCTGGAGTAAGGAAACCAGTATCAGTTCCAACTGTTTCTCCACGAAGGAACTTTGTTTCTAATGGTGTAGCTGACTTATCCATTATGTCCACCTTGGGTCTGTCATGTCACAGCAACCGCAGTAACAAGGATCTGATGTTTCGCCCTTGATTGCTTTTGCATCGTTCTTTTTTGCGAAGGCAACACGGTTGCCGATTGAAGTTCCAGCCTGATCCGCAGACTCAATGCCGCGTACTAAGCCAAGTCCTGTAGGAATTGTCATAATGGGTTCTCTCTAGAATGTTGTACTTCGAGAGGAACGACTACGCCATGGGCACCCGTCAGTCGGCCACAAGCAAGGCACTGAATGTGCTCTGCTCCAGGCTGAATGTCCATGCTTCCGCATGCACCACACTGACGGGGCCATGACATAATCGTTATCTCTCTATTACTTACTGATTAAGCAAGTGGTGAGCCGGACTCACCGAGGTCTACTGCTGGTTCAAATGCAGTTCCAGTTCCAGGTGTAGTTGAAATGTCTCCACCAAGAGTTGAAGATGATTCGATACGCATGATCGAAGCCTGACGGAAAATCTTGTAAGCTCCGAGCCAGTACCAACCAAGTGGTACGAAACGGCGTAGACGGTCAGTGATTGGACCTGGTACAACGTGTGGGTAAGCTCCGTTACCGTCAACGATTGAGTGCGCCTTAGCAAGTGCCTGACGACCAAGAATCATTGTTCCGTAAACGTTAGCTGATGAAGCACCGGCACCCTGGAATACAGGAGCACGTGGTGTTTCGATCCAACGTACACCTTCGTACGCACCGAGCTCACCAGTCCAGATTTCACCTGGCTGAGCGTATACGTGTGGTGCACGCCAGCCCTGTACGTTGCTTCCGGAGATTGACTCTCCCTGAAGGTCTGCAACTAGGTCTGGGTGAATGTAACCAACGTACATTCCACCAAATGTTGGAACGTTCTGAGCGCGGAGACGAGCACGGGCAACACGAATGTCAAGTGATGAAATTGTGTTTGTCGATGTCACTCCGGCACGTGTTGTAACAGATGACTGTAGTGTTGTAGCACCAAGACCTGAAGCGTACTGTACGTTGTTACCTGAGTCCAAAGCGGCGCGAGCGATCGTGTCGAGAGAAACACCAGCGTTGTAACCAACTACGTTGGCAACTACTGGGTCAATGTCGATGAATGATGTTCCGCGGAGCTTGGCTGTGGTGAGTACACCGTTACCGTATTCTGCAAGTGTAAGGTTTACAACTGTGTCAGATAGAGACACTGTTGTAATGTCAGTGCTTTCTCCAAGTGCTGTTGTTGCGATTGGCAAGTCATTGACGATGGTGAACTGAACTGATGATCCAGGCATGCTCTGAGCAGTTGGCATAACGTCTGCCGCCTGGTCGAAGTATAGTTCTGGACGCAGTGAGAAGTACGCCATGCGGTCATATGCTTGCTGGCTAAAATCTAGGGAGCCAGATCCCGTGTATGAGTCAGTCATTTGACTAACTCCTTTCTAGTAGATGTGTTCTTTAGAACGCGCTTCTAGAAGTCCACAAACCTAGTTCTGGATTAGAACTTGAGGCTTGCTTAACGAATTCAAGAACTTCCTCTGGGGTGGTAGCACTCTGAATACGACTAAGGAACTCTTGGCCTGGATCTGGCAGTGCGCCTGATGTACCAATAGTGGCTCCTTGAGCCTTTCGTAATGCGTCCAACTCAACTGCATTTGAGTTAATCTGCTCGACTTCCTTTTCAGGAGACTGCAAGATACCGTATTCTTCCGCTGCTTTACGAATTGAATCTGCATCTGTAGATCCATCGTAAGCCTTGCGAAACAAAGAACCAACACCTGACTCTGGGATACCTGCTTTGGAGAACTGAACTTCACGCTTCTGCGCTTCTAGTTCTGCTCGTACTGTTTCCAGTTCCTTGCGGGCCTTCTCAGCTTCACGCAACTGCTTCCGAATGTTCGGGTCTAGCGGTTGCTGCTGTTGCTCTTCTTCATACTCGTCAAAATCATTCATTGAATTCGCCCTTCATAGATACGCGTCATGCTTAGGGGTAAGCAAAACGGATTGTTTGTAATACATTTTGTGATACATACGCACTTCTATACGCACTATCTGGTTGTGCAACCCAGTAGCGGGAATAGGGTACGGCTCACCCGTGGCCAAACGGGGCAGAACACCTACGTCTATTGTATCATTTTAGATACGCTTGTTACGTTCTTGCGCTTCCTATGCCGACAACGCCCTTAGCGGTTTCGGCGTATCCACCACCCTTTTCAAAGGGGGCGGCCTTGGCTTGTTCGGCGCGGGCAACTTGAGTCTGCTCAGCTACCTGATTGGTTCCAGCAAAGCCACCAACTTGTGATCCGATCAACTGAGTATTAGTAAGAGTAGGCTCACCGGCTCCTGGAGTGGCCCTAGTCAAGACGGTGTCCTTGGCCGCTGTCAAAAGCGATTGTTGCATGCTTGCCATTGATTGAGCGTTCATACTTGCACCCGAAGAAGAAACGCCACCTTGGTTAATGCGGTTAGCTAGTTCCTCTGCCTGGGATTGTGAAATACCTTGAAGACCGACGTTATTGGCATAACCACCCAAAGCCGAAGCCGTGAGCTGACGCTCCAGTAGCGGGTAAGCCTTCTTAGGGTCTGCGAAGTGTGCCGCAAGATCGCCAGTGCTAAGTCCGTAGTATTGTTGAAGCATTTGCTTTGTCGCTGGGTCAGCGTTGTTTGCTGCGGTGTAAAGGTGCACAACACGGTCCGAGAACTCAGAGGCCGATACGTTGCCTTTAATGAGCTGAGCGATTTCCTGCTTGTTAACAAAGCCTTGCGGTAATCCGTATTGTTGAGCAATACCCTGGACTGTCTGGACGTACTGCTGGTACTGGGCTTCAGTCATCTTTTCTGATCCGATGCCAAGCGAAGCATTGTGCTCGTTGAGTCCAGGAAAAGCTGCTTCGTAATTAGCCTTAAACTTAGCGTCCATTTTAGGATCGCCAGTTTTGACGGTGCCACGAATAATGTCTGTTAATGTGCCAGTGTTAATAAGGTGGTCGCCCTGTTTGAAGATTAATGTCTTAATGTCGTTAATGTCTGCTTGAAGTCCCCATGAGGTAAGTTGAGTCTGCAAGTTGTCAAAGGCGTTAACTTGCTGACTTGCTGTCGCGCTAGATAGCCCCTGACCATAGGTGTTGGTTACAGGTGTCTTTGGTGCAACGCCAGACCCAGGAATAGTAGACGGATCAATAAGGCCCATCTGACCATTACGTACGTCCTTGGTTTGGACATACGCCTGGTTCATGTATGTATACCAGCCCTTTTCACTTGGCGTGTAAGGGTTAGCGGTTATTGCTTGAATAGCATTAAACGCATTAGGAAATTGGTTTTTAATAGCGGCTATTTGCTGTGCCCAAGCAGAAGAGCTAGTAACACCTGCCATCGGCTTGCCAGCGTATGTCGCTAAGAATGTTTTAGTATTGGCATCTTTGGCGTTAATGTTGTAACCGTTAGCAGCCAACTGAGCAGCCGTAGGCCAGAAGAACTGACCCATAAACTGGGTTCCAGCGGCACCACCTTGAGCTCCTGAGTTTACAACAACACTCCCGCCAGGACCTACTCCTACGTCATTCGCTCCCATTACATCGCTCCTTGTGGTGTTGGTTGGGCTGGCATACCTTCAGGCTGTTGTGCCTGGTGCCCAAAGTCTTTTCCTAGTGATTGCAATACGTTATCTACCATCTCATGTGCTGCTGGTGTCTTTCCCCACTCAAAGCCTGGGTGAGACATAATGTGCTGCTTCCAGCCATCGAGACTCATAGGTGCTGGTCGACCTGTCTCTGGGTCTGATCCACCACTCAGCGCAGCGGAAGCCTTTGGGTCAGTAGCAAAGTTAGGCTCATGGTCTTCTCCAAGCATTTGCTTAGCAACTTGACGGTAAGGATCAAGAAGGTATGACGTTGGAATACCCGCCTTGATCTGTGTTGCCAGTGTTGGGTAAAGACCAATAGCAGTTGTCTTTAGGTAGTCAATAAAAGCCTTTTCCTTTTCAGGGTTAGGCTCGCCTTTGCCCACGATCTTCTCGATTGTGCCATCACTAATTGGTACGGCGTAATCTTCAGCTAACTTCTTGAAATCGTCAGTCGTCATTGGCTTCGCTTCTGCCTCTGGCTTTGCCGTTTCTTTCTTTGGTTCAGTTGCCATTATTATCCTTTATCTAGTTATTGTTGGTAAGCGTCTTGCAACACTTATCATGAATGATGATTGATTTGTCCAGAGTGGGTTAGTGGCGTTGGAGTCACACCAAGCCTTCCAATTATCTATTAACATCTTGGCACTTGTAGTATCGCCATACTGGTAGAAGTTATTAATTTGAGTAACAGTTGTATCGTAGTAACTCATTAAAGCGTTCCAACGTTCCTTCTCTAATTTAGAAATAGGAAGGTTAGGTTTCTTTAACAATTCTACCATTTGGTTATATGATTGGAAAGCAGTATTGTTTCGCGCTCCACCAGAGAAGTCAGCAAGCCAAGTTGGGTTGATCTTGTTACCGTAATTAAGAACTTCATTTTGTGCTTGTGTGTATCCTTTGTAATTTAATACTGGTACACCGTTTGTGTTGTATTTAGCGTAAAGACTATTAATACCTTTACTAGGATCTGCTGGGTCAACATACATAAGTGAAGGAACAACGTTCTGGTAATAGAACGCATCTCCAGCAGCAACCAGAAGAGACTTTAGGTAATCGCCTGGAGCCGCCTTGCTACGAAGGTGCATTGATCCTTCGAGCACTGAAGCCTCTGTAGATTGTGTCTGATCGCCCACTGCAATAAACCCTGCTGCGTAAGGGAACTCGCGTACAAGATCTGGGTGCTCTTTGAGAAGGTTTCCAACAGCGACCGTAGACGGGTACTTCATAAATGGGTAACTCGAATGTGAAACCATGTCAAACTGATTAAACGGGTAGAGCTTTGCAAATTCAGTGTATGTCTGTGTAAGGGTGTATTTTTGGCCAGTGTCAGGATTGATTGAATTAAAAATCTTGTCAAACTCAGGAGACTTAGAAAATTCCTGCTGGACACTAACGGCGAATGGCACACCAAGTCCTATTGCCGTTTTAATAATGTACATGTTTACTGCTTCAGCGTGTGCTGTATCGATAAACTCTTGCTTAAAAGAAGCATCGTTAAACTTAGCCACTACGTTGGCTAAAGCAATATTGTAAATGTACGATTCTTTTTGAGCAGCCGTAGAACTAGCAACTGATTTTTTAATTTCCGCTAAACCAGATAGTCGTACGTATTCTTCGTGAAGAATGTTGTCAAAGTTATTGTTAATAATGTAATCTTGCGTTGAAGTAAGAGCAGCCGCGTCTTTAATGTTTAACGCAGCTAAGACAGTTTCGACTGCGCTACGACCAACACCAGATGGGAATACGTCTGACCCAAAGTTGCCGTTTTTAGCAATAGGACCAAGAACATCGTTAATATACTTAGTTGCTAGAGGGCTAGTATCAAAGAACTTGTCTCGCACGTAGCGAAGTGTTGTTGTAACCCATGGGCCCCATGCAGGACGGAAGATGTTAAGCAACATTTCCCCACCCTTTTGAGATCCAAATGGTGTCACTGAGTCAATAGACCCTGGGCTCATTGAAAGTCCGAAAGCTAGGCCACCGAAACCACCGCCCATTCCAGTAAGGCTAAGGGCTTGGCTCCCAACAATGTTACCAGCTAATTCGGATCCAGGAATATGTACGTTAGGAACAGAAGAGTTCTGACTTGCATATGAAACGTAGTCAGTAAGGGCAAGAGCCATTTTCATGTACTTTTCGAAAGCACCTGGGTCGTCACCAAGAACACGGAACGCACGTCGCCAAGCCTGGTTCTTAGCAAAGTAGAACGGAGCAAGAACACGCATGTTGTGTTCAAACACTGTCTTGTCTTTAGGACTGTGAAAGTACTTACTCATAGCAAGCATCGCTTTTTTGTCAGCTAAAATTTCGGCTTCAAAGTCATCAATGATTCCACGCTCAATTAGTGGACGTAGGCTTTCCATAGCCTTGTGGTACTCAAGGTGAGACTCACTAGTACGTGTAATACCGTTTACAATTCTTCCAAGAACATTAGTGTGAACTGCGTCTGATACCTTAATAATCAAATCAGGACTAGCCGCAGAATGAAGAAGATCGCGCAGGTCAAATCCTTCAGCCAAGATGTTTTGTGGTGCGTAATCCTTGCCCGCTTTCTTCAAGTAAGCACCCAAAGTCTTAGCGTGTTCTACGTTGCCACTAACTACCTGGTTATTAAGGTGAGAGTGGATACGGTACTTACCAGCAGCATCTTCGTAGTGGCTCAAACCTGTGACGCTAAAGAGAGACGAGTAAGCGTTAAGGAAAGCCCAGTGATCTTCAGGATCGTGTGGAAGTCGCGAAGCGTACCTTTTGTCTTCAATGTACTGGTCATTACGACGGATTCGTGCACGTGTGTCAGGGTCAAGTTTTCTAATCTGAGATTTACCAACTTGGGTTAAGCGATCCAACAGAGAATTAATGGCTTCCTCATTAGTAAAAGCGTTTTCTCCCGCCTGGGTAACAAGACCATTAAGTGATTGATCAAACACGTCACGGAAGACCTGGGTGCGCTTGCCAATGCTGCTCTTTGCTTTCTTGTAAAGTCGCTTTGATTCCTTGTCAAGTTTAGCAACGCTTCTAGCTTCTTCTTTAACCGTCGAACGAGTAACCTGGTCAATACGCTTGTTCTGAATACGTGCAGCGTTTTCTTTAATACTCTGTTGTTGCCTAACAAGTTCGTTAAGTTTTTCGTGAGCTGCTTTAAGGTCAAGGTATTTTTGCTCCATAGCGTCACGCATGGATTCAACACGACTGTCGATAAGGGCATTAGCACCGGAGCGAGTAGGCATCTTTTCGATCTGCCTAGAGAGTGCTGCTAGATCACGACGAGATTCAGCAAGCGCGGCGTTAGCGTCTGCCTTGTCGTTTAGAACCTTGTAGTAACTATTCCTGTCTTCGTTTTCCTTTAGGAACGCTTCTTCAAGCTTGCTTTCTTGTTGGAAAATTTCTGACGCTGGACGGTAGTAGTTAATCTTTTCTAATCCTGCTTTACCACTAGCTATTGCTTGTACTTGTTCTTTTGTCCAGCGAGAATTGTATTCATCTTCAACAATATTTCTGCCAATAGATTCGTGATAAGGTAAAGAACCCCATGCGATATTACTAATAACCATTTCGCTATTAGGATCTCCAGCTGCTTGAGCTGCATCTTTAGACAATGCTAATTGAATTGAGTGTGTAGCACCTTCATCTTTTCCAAGTGAACCAAGACTTCCAATAACAAATCTATTTTGCAAAGGACCATCAATTCTTCCGCCCTTATTAAATTGTTGTTTTTTTACAGACATAATGGCAGTAATTTCACCATTTTTATTTACGGCTATATACGCGTCTGCTTTATCTTCGTCAAGAATATCTTGAAAAGCTTTACGCATAGCTGTATAACGTGCTACCTGTATGTCAAGTTGATTTGTTTTTTGTTCCCAATTTGGATCATCGGTAGGAAAATTGTCGCGTTCTTCTCTAAGAGTTTTTTCTTTTGCCCAAACATTTTGCAACTCATCAATAAGTTGTTTTTCAGTAAAAGCATCTGGTTTTTTGATTGTTCCACCAGCATCTTCAAACTTTTTAGCGTTAGTGTTAATCACATTAACAAAATGTTCGGTATTAGGATTAGTTCCAGAAAGACTTTGAGACCACTTCTCTTCATCAACCCACTTCATCTGAGGGTCAAAGTAGTTAAGCCATTCGTCAGCACGCTCTCTGGCTCTGCCCTCACCATTGATAGAAAGATCGGTCATGTAGTTATACATGTCGACAAACTCTTCTTGACTCTTAAATGGTCGAAGACCCTCGTTAAGATCTCCAGCACCACCACGAAGAACCTGTGACCCAATGTTTTGACCGCGCTTGTACTCTATGTAATCAGCAAGTTGTTCTGCATTACTCTTTTCACCACGAAGAATGTGCTCAATAGGAATACCGTTGATCATCGAGAACTGGCTATCGCGAGCAGCATTTACAGCATCGCCCATTCCACCAATGTTTAGGTGCTCTAGTTCTGTTGTAGTCATCTTGTTAGTTTTTAGATCACGCAAGAAGTTTTGTAGTGCTTCCTGACGCTTAACAAGCCCATAGTGTTTTTCAGCTAAGTTGCCAGCGTCTTCTCCACCGACAACCATGCTCATCTCACCGCTGGTGTCCCAGCCGCGTGCAATAATGCTTCCATCTCTAGCAGTGTTTTTACGGCTGAAGTAACGCCTACCGTCAGGGCCCTTTAGCAGGAAGTCATTTCCACTTACAAGTGGCTGGTATGGGTTACCTTCGTCGATAGTTGTGTACCTACCGCGTGATACGTCCCAGACACGACCATCAGGTACGTGTACGGTTCCACCAAAGCGTCGGTCAATTTCAGCGTGGTTAGCCTCTACTTCTCGTTCTACGTTCCTGATAAGTTGTTCGCGTGCTGCTGCAAGTTCTTCTTTAGCATCTGCCATGGCTTGCTTTTCAGCTTTGTATTCCTTGCTAAACCTTCCGCTTGTTGTCTTGGCAACAAATGGGTGTTCCTTTTCAGCCTTCTTAGCGGCTTCAAGTAACTTTTCGTTTTCAGCAATTCTTGATTTAACTGCTGCTAATTTTTCTGCAACTTGTGACCCAGCAGTATCTACCTGTGAAATAGTCTGTCTGGAATAATCTTCAATGTATCTCTGATCGTTAGCAAGGCTTGTCTCTAGTCGCTCGATCTGTGTTTGCGTTCTTTCAAGCTGACGTTGTGATGCAGCGTAGGCTTTCTGCATGTATGGCTTAAGAGCATCGTAGGTAATGGACTCAGGCGTAGGACGTAATGACTCAATAGCGTCAAGAACAACCTTTTGACGTTGCTCAGTTAAGGTCTTAAAGAACTCATTAGAGCGCAAGTCATCGACAATGCTTTCCATAGAAGCGTTAATCTTCTCCCATGTTGGCTGACCCTTTTCAGACTTTAGGAAATTTTCTGTCGCTTGTACGGCTTGCTTAATAAAGGATTCACGATCAGCATTAAACGCGTTCATTCCAGCTAGGCGCAGTTCCTCGTCAATAGCTTGGTGAATAGGAAGTCGAAGTATGTCTTTGTTGCGTTCATTGAGTGTTATACCCAAACCAGTAAGGTACCCAGGATCTTCTATGTTGGTGTGTACAAACTCGCCAGTAGTTTTTGCCTTAATCTCAGTGACGTTCATGTTCTCATCAAACGCGTGAGCAAGTTTCTTCATTGTGTGATTAGCAGATTCTTGGTCAATCATGTCGTTATTGCCGTGTTCTACCGCACCAGGGAATGATCCCCCTTCGTGACGAAGACGGTAATTAACAAAGTTGCTAAGCATACGATCACGTTCAGCAACGTCCATACCCTTAACAAGGTTTCTTTCAAGACCTAAAAGTGCTCCAGCAACAAGGTCACGAACAAGTGTTCTTTCATCGCGATTACCAATCTTCATCAGTTCGCGGCCCTTTAACTCATGCTTGGCAATAGAGTTCATAATTTTGGCTTCAAAAAAGTTAAACCCGCCTTGGCGAGCAACAGACAGCATCGCTTCGGACATACCAACTCGAACGGCCCAACCTGTAGACAGAAGCGCAAGGGGAACAAACAAGTACGATAAAGCTTGATTCATTCCGTCTACTACGTATTGGTAACGGTTACGAAGTCCACGCTTAGCAAAGAAAGCAAACTTATTGTTTACTCTGTCGTTTAATTTTTCTACCAATGAGTCAGAAAGTTTTTTCTGTTCTTCTGCCAGTTTAGTTCTAGCCTTAGCTGCGTTGTCAGCATAACTTTTTAGGTACTTGTAATCAGTTGTAGTTGTGCCTTTTAAGACTGAGTTAAGAGTAAGTATCAAGTCGTGCCAGGCAAAAGCTTCGCCACGAAGGTGATCAATAACTTTGGGGTCAATAGCAGCAGACATTTTTTGAAATATGTCAACTGGTACTTCACCCGATCCACCAGCAAGTTCAATAGTAGGGTGAGTTAATTTAGGGCCAAACATGTCAAGTGCTTCAGCAGCAGGTATTTCACCAACTGGAAAACCAACTTGACCTTCAAGAATTGCATTGTGTTCGTGAGATTTAATTGCGATAATTGCGGTGTTTAATTTTTCACGAGCCTGTTCATAGATTTGTACAAACTTTTCTTCGTTTTTCAAACTCTTAGCGCGTTCTAACGCTTTGGTTATTTTACGTATTTCTTTAAGCGATTCCTGGTAACCAGTTAAACCATCTTTACCAAAGTGCGGAAAACGTGGATCTGCGTGCAATAAACGCATGTTAGATATTTGTGATAATTTTTCAAGTATTCCTTGTGTTGTTACTTGTGAGTAAATACCAAGTTGTTCAATTTGTTTAGCATCAGTTAAGGCATCACGAAGGTTCATAATGTCTTCTTTACTTGCAGACGCTACGATCTTTCGCATTTCGTTACCAAGACGTATTATGTCCTGAGCACGCGGAAGTCTAAGTGTACCTAGGTGGGCCAAACTAATACCACTAGCACCAGTTGGGTTACCTGCTTCATCTTCAGTTCTGCCCAAATACGGACCATCTGGGCCTTCTACCCAATTATCTTTACGACCACCACCATCTGCTCCAGATCGACGGTTAACAAGATCCCACGTCAAGTTTTCTACTTCTTTAGCAAGAAGATCAAACTGAGTTCTATCTAATCCTGCAACAGCACGACGCATAACCATGTGGTGTAAGCATTGACGATAAGCAGTTACAAAATCTTGTGCGCTGGTCGTGTGAAGAAGAAAGTCACCCATTCCTTTTACAACTTGCTTAGGTAAGTGTGCTGCTGTAGCCATGTCCATAATGGCAGTGATTGAAGCAGTGTCACCTGGATTAATTTTCATTGTTTCTAATTTGCCAGTTAACTCTGAATACCACATTGGGTTAGCACCGAATACATCGTTGATCCAGTGTCGCCACATACTGCGGAATCGAATGTCCCATTTCTGAATACCAGCGTATGCAGCACTGTCAAAGTTCATTTTAATTTCAGACTGGTTATCGTGGAAAGATTGCATATGCTTTAAGAACTCATAGTCAGAGTCAAGAAGGCCAGCTTTATCCATTAAATAGTTGCCTGTAGTATCACGAAGCGACGCTTTTACAGAAGAGTACATACTTAACGTTGGAGCCTTCTGAGTAAGGAGACCCATGGCATCACCCATCTCAGCGTGAATTAAAAGAACTTCATCGTAGCTACGAGCATCACCAAGCCGCTGAGCCATTTCTTTACTGTAAGTTCCCTTAAAGGTACGGTAAATCTCAGCAGCAGTGTGATTAGCCATGTACTCATAAGCGCGACGTACAGACAAGTATTGTCGTGCTGTACGGTATACGTCATCAATACTACGAATACCTAAACCACCATACCAAGCACCAAGATTTCCAGTAAAGCCGTTGTAGCTAAGACCCTTACCTACAAACTTTCCAGCAGTTCCCATTGGGTCGGAAATAATAAACTTAGTTACAAAGTCTGTCATTCCCGATACTGGAGAATAAAACAAGTCGCTGCTTGTAAGACCTAATTGATCAGCTATGTCTTGACCCAAAGATATAGTTCTTCCATTTGAGTCAATAACAGTTCCACCAGCAGATTGTTTCCAAAGCTCAGGATCCATCTGATTCAAAGCAATATACGATAAAAGATAAGTAAGGTTTGCGGTAGTGCTAGTAAGTGGCGATCCCATTTTTTTAGCTAACTTGGCTGCAAACGATAATGGACTTGTAACAAACTCAGAATAATTAGCCGTTGCTTCTCTAACCCTGCTTGCTACACCTTGGTTTTCAATAGCTATATCTGCTTGATTGTAACCACTATCAATACGCTTTTGAGCCAGTTCAGCACGTTGGATTTGTTCCGGACTTAATTTTACACCTTGTTCTGTTGAACGAGCAGCATCACTTACAATTTGTTGATCAAGTACGGAAGCACCAACTTCAGACTCTACAAATGCACCAGCACCAAAACGTGACGCAAGAAGAATAGGAATTAAACCAGCGTTAGCCGCTTCAGTACCGTATTTATGTCTAATGTTTTCCCATGCAGACATGGCTTGCACTGGCATAAACATAAATGAATTAGCATTAAAAAGATTATTTAAAAATGTAAGTGGATCTTTTGCTTTGCCTGTTACGTCTTGCCTAACACCACTAACATTAATAGGGTCAAGAAGATTGTTAAGACCAAAAAAAGCATTGTGTAAAGTAACCATCGCATCGGTGTACGAACTACGATTTTGAGGTGCCGTATAATTGATTACCCCTGGAATATCCATGTGGCGAATGTGCAACATTTCAGGAATTACAGAAAGAGCTCGATTTGTTCCAGCACTTAAAGCTTCTTTAATAGCATCTTGAGTTTTTCCAAGAAACTTTACACCTGATGTTTGACCATCATGATTAACGCCACCAGTTACAGATTCCGGAAGATTAAGATCAGCATTAGCTTGCAATTTAGCAACGGCGGGTGATAAACCTTGATCAAGGTATTTTTGTATTTGTTGTTGTGTTGCTATTTGTGTTGGTGGATCTATTTTATTTGTAAAATGACCCCAGATGTCTGAAAAGGTTTTAGCAAACTCTCCCCAACCTGCTTGACCTTGCTTGCTTGCGTTAATTTGATATTGACTAGCTTGTTCTTGTTTCTTTAAGATGTTGGCCCATTGAAGTGCCTTAGACAAAGTGTCAGAAGGTAAGTGGGTCTGCTGAGATAGTGTGTAAGCAACTTGCGGGTCTGCATAGTGACTGTGATACTGATCAATTATGCTGTTAATGTTTTGTACGCCAGAATTAGTAACAGTTTTGTACGCTTGCGCGACAGGAGCCATCGTTGGCGTTTTAGCCAAGTCAATGCCACTTGTGGCAGGATTAGGTATG
>Ga0214170_1000468_pt1 | contig 14428 bp, 10 predicted proteins | sample TroBogEpilimnion_2_FD_153008 | JGI IMG/M metagenome (GOLD analysis project Ga0214170, IMG submission 153008) | Freshwater microbial communities from Trout Bog Lake, WI - 27JUN2007 epilimnion | ecosystem: Environmental > Aquatic > Freshwater > Lake > Epilimnion/Euphotic zone | place: Trout Bog... | reverse complement strand
CAAAAAGCATGGGGTAAAGCAAAAGACCTTGGCGATAAAGATGGTATGCGCCGCGCCGCTACAAAGATTGCGCAGTTGGAAGCAGAGATGCCTACGCCTATTGAGTTCCCTGCCGCGCCCGTAGCAGAAAAGTCCCCCCAGCTTTCTATTTCAGAAACCGCAGATAAAAACTATCGTGCGCGTCAAGTAAGGCGTGAAGCTGCAGCGCGTATAGCCGAAGAAATGGCAGAAGCTAAACGTGTTGAAGAATTTCCTAGTAGCAAACAGACAGATCTATTTACTGGGGAAAAAGTATCGGCAGAACAAAAAGCAGAAGAAGCGACTAACAAAGTTGGGATGCCTACGTCCGTTCCCGAGCGTTTGGCACATATGCAGAATAAGATGTTTTTAAATATTGAAGAGCTCGCTGCAAAAGATACGACACCCACACGTAAAGCAGAACTCACACTAGAGAATAAGCAGATTAGAGATGAGTCCACTTCGCTAATGCACGAGCATAACGTAGGCCCAGATCCAATTCAAAAGACATTGTTTAGCTTAGAGAACTTAATTCGTACCGCAGAAGATAATGGCAACGATGTGGAAGTGGAACGTTTAGAAAAGATTGTATCCGCGCTTAAAGAAAAGAAAGAAGCACGTAACACTAGCAACTTGAAAAAGACAGTACACATGGCCTCTGAGCGCATTACTAATAGTGAAGATCCTGAAGATAATCGTCGTATGGTTGACTCTGCTGTTGAGCGCTTAAAAATGTCATTAACAGAACCTCGGCGTGAGGGGGAGAAGTCTGTATTGTCCCAAGCCAATGTGCTGTATGAAGACATTAAGAAACTGGAAGAACAAAAAAAAGATGCTTCGTTGACTGCTAAAGAACAGTCAAATTTAGAGAAGTCACTGAAGACTAAAACAGCCGCGTATAACGCACTGATCAAAAACAAAGTGTCGCCGGTACGTGAAAAGATTGAGCAGCTCGAAAGTGGCAAAGTATCCATTAAAGACAGCAACGAAACTAAAGCAGAAAAGGCGCTGCGCGTTGCCAAAGAAAGTTCGGCAGGTAAAAATGCGTTTGAATCTTTTGACGCCCAAAAAGCCGCGCTAGAAGCTGTTCGAGGAAGCAAAGAAAAAAACTCCGCTGCTCAAAAAAAAATTAAAGCTCCTGTAGAGCCTGAAGTTACTGTGGAAGCTGCGCCTGTAGGAAAAGCTACATCGGCATTAGCTTTTCCTAAAAGTATCCCGGGAAACACATCTGCAGGGGTCGCTGCGCCGTATTTTAAAAAAGAAGTACTTTTACCCGCCAGAAAAGCAGTGGAGAACGGGCTTGCTACACGCGTAAAACTTAAAGATGGCAGTACTGTTTCTTTAGTTCGTATGCACGATACATATTCTGATACCCCTTCAGAAGGTAGAATCCTGGCACTTGACCGTTCTGGAAAAATAGTAGGAGACCTTGGGTACGGAATAGGTGAAGGGCAGCACCCTGATGTATTTGTCGCTCCTGAGGCGCGCCGTTTAGGGGTAGCTTCTGCCATGTACGATCTTGCCGAAAAAACAGGCAATACTTTTCCTGTTGAAAACGCGGTGCGTACCCCCGATGGCATGGCTTTTAGAAAAGCAAGAAACGCCGAAAACGTATCGCTCCCACCTGCAGATGAAACTACCCCTAAGTACCGTACTGGTCCCAGCGCGCCTACTGGTAAAACGCAAACAGAGGTAGCGGCCTTTACTGACAGAGTAACGGCTAACTGGAAAAATAAACCACCTATCGAAGTTGTGCAGTCTTTGGCGGATCTTCCAGAAAAACTGCGTTTGCAAGCCGCTAAAGATACTGTCAATCCTAAAGGTGTTTTTGATCCTGAATCTGGCAAAGTTTTTATTATTGCAGATAATGCCATAGACTCACATGACGTAGCCGCAACTATTGCGCATGAAACTTTGGGGCACTTTGGGCTGCGCTCTATCTTGGGGGACACCTACGGCAAAGTAATGGACGACATGTTTATGGGTAATGCGGCTATCCGTAAAGTCGCTAACGAGCATATTGACCGGGGTACAGATCGCAGAACCGCAACGGAAGAAGCCCTTGCAGAAATGGCTGAATCTGGCGCTGAACCTACACTCTTGCAGAAGGTTGTTAACTTTGTACGCAAAGCAGCGCAGAAAATCGGCCTTACTTTCGACGGTGTTACTGATGGGGAAGTCACAGCACTTATTGCTAATGCGCGTGCGCATGTTATGTCTGGGGATACTGCGGCAGAGGGTCGTGCAGGGGTCAGTGGCGCTCCTCTTTACCGAACAAAAAGTAATCCAAAACTAGCAAATGCAATGGCATTGGCCAATGATACCGTCGGTAAAAAAGAACAGTCTGTTAAAGAGCGTTTGTCTGGTAACTTAGATTTAAAAATGTTGACTGCGGAAACACACTTCGTTGACCAGTTCGCTCCGGCGCGTGTAGCGCTAAGTAAGATGAAAGACAGCTACAAGGCAATGCAAACTCAGTACTACTTGTCTATGTCTCGGCAAGTTAATAACTTGCTTGGCTCTGTCCTAAAGACAGGCGCTTTGCAGCGCGTTGAAGAAACAGATGCAAAGGGTATTACACGCTACGCATACGAAGCTAAAGCAGGTGCTAACTTAGTAGACGTGAACAAGAGCTTAACTAAAGCAAACACCCTAACTGGGAGTTCCGACGCGACTAACAAACTGTTTTCTCTATACACCATTGCCAAGCGCTCTGAATCTGTGGGGCTTGATCGTATGAACTACGGAGAAAATATAACACAAGAGCGTATGGATCAAGCGATGAAAGAAATTGCGGCTGTTCCGGGCCTGAAAGAAATATTCGACAACGCACAAAAGCAGTACCACGAGTTTAATAAAGACATGGTGGACTTTGCCGTACAGTCCGGTTCGCTCTCGAAAGAGATTGCTACTAAGATGCTGGCGAACAAAGACTACGTTCCATACTACCGCGAGAATAAAGACGGCTCCGTATCGCTCTTGATGGGCAATGAAGAAATTACCAAAGTTGGTAACGTAAAAACACAGCCGTATCTTCACGAACTTGTCGGCGGTGATCAGCGCATCATGGACTTTAACGGCGCTGCAGTACAGAACGCACAGATGCTGTTGAACATGGGCCTGCGTAACACCGCACTTAAAAACCTTGCCTATAACTTGCAAGAACTACAGATGGCCGACCCTAAGAACGAGAACAAGCAAACTAGCGTTGGGGTTATTCGCCCCGGCATGGCCGAGAAAAGCGATAACAAATTTAACTTCAAACAAGACGGAAAAGACTTTCACGTTATTGTGTCCGACACGCCAGAAGTTCCTGCCGCGCTGATGATTAAAGGGCTTGAGGGTATCCCCGTGCAAACGAGTACTATCCTTAAAATCGCAGGTATGCCCTCGAACTTACTGCGTCAGATCATTGTTGCAAACCCTGTTACCGCAGCGCGCATTTTGTTTAAAGATACCATTTCATCGGCAATGACTTCAGGTTCCAACTTAGATGTCATGGGCAAAGCTTTCCAGAACGCCAAGTCTGGTTTGTTAGAGCGTCGGGGTATTGTTGGCGGGGAGTTGTTCCAAGGACTGCCAGAAGATATGGCGCACATCCTGCGTGAAGTTCAATCCGGCAAACCTGGCTGGGAATCGCTACTATCTAAGGCCCACGTACTTCATGCTAAAGCCGATGCTATTACCCGCCAAGCACGCTATGAGAGCTACCTTAAACAAGGCATGAGCGAAGTAGAAGCCACGCATCAAGCGCTGGAGTCCATGAACTTTACGCGTCGGGGGATCTCTCCTAGTATCCACATCTTAAACACACTGAACCCTTTTATTAACTCCCAGATTCAAGGTTTAAATATTCTTGTTAAGTCGCTGCGTGGCAATATGTCGTACAACGAAAAGCTTGATATTCAACGCAAGGTGTTTCAGCGCGGCATGATGGTTGCCGCAAGTAGTATGGTTTATGCTGCAATTATGCAAGATGACGACGCCTATAAAAATGCTACGCCTGAACAGAAGTACAACAACTGGTTTATGCCTATCCCAGGTAGCAACGAAAAGTTCCGCGTACCGATTCCTTTTGAGGCAGGTATTTTGTTTAAGTCTGTCCCAGAAGCGCTGGTTAATGCAATGTATGGGGAAGGTAAAGACGCGGCAGAAGGGATGAAACAGGCAATGCAAAAGTTAATCCCAGGTGGAGATACCTTAGGTATACCACAAATCTTGCGCCCAGCGATTGAAGCTAAGTTAGGTACATCGTTCTATACAGGTCGTAGTATTGAGAGCCCTAAAGAGCAACAGCTTCCGGCAGGGCAGCGTAGCCGTCCAACAACTACCGCTTTTGCAGACGAGATAGGTAACGCTTTGAATATATCGCCGATAATGCTTGATCACGTATTACAGGGTTATACAGGAAGTATGGGAACCGCCGTAATGAGTATTGCTAGTTCGCTTGTATTTGATAAACAACAGCCTGAAGGAACTGCGGCAAAGCATGGTTCACAAATGCCGATTATCAGTTCGGTGTTTCAGCCAGAAGATGCTGGTAATATTGTTAATCAAGCGTACGGTCGGATGCAGGAAATTAAGGAAGTTAAAAATCAATATAACAACCTTAAAGAGTCAGGGCGGGTACAAGAAGCAAATGCCTATGCAGAAAAAATGTCTACTGAGTTGGCAATGGCGGGTAATGCTTCTCAGTTTGATGCAGGTATGAAGCAGTACGCTAGACAGATGCAAGCTATTAAAAACATGCCTACAGGTACTGCTGATCAGCAAATGGAGCGATTAGATGCTTTGAAAAAACTACGTACTAACTTCGCAGCAGAAAGTTTGGCACGGGTCGCCGGTAAAACATAACGCCTATGAGGCCGCGCTGGATGCCGATACTAGCTCCAGCGTTAAAGATACGATGTTGGAGGGCGCTTTTCAGGCCCTCCATTTTTACGGACTCGGGGTCTAGGCAGGGTACAAAAAACCCCTGCCCATTCCTTACCTTATCCCATGGCCACACTACGCGCAAGTTCTGCATCAATTTCGTCTACCCTCATTGTTATCTTAACGGCGTTGACCCGCATAGGAACACTTGACGTTTTTGCTGTCATATCTTTACGCGCTATATGCTGAACCATAAAGTTAGCTGACAGTTCTTTTTTCAGTGTAGCGTATCCAAAGCTATGCAAAGAGCAGTACGACTTCAGTAAGCGCTCTTCAATAAAGAAGTCCACGAACCCATGTACATTACCTTGTTCAATACGTCCCATAACTTCCAACCGCGTACTAGCCTTATCTGTTGAAGAACCGTCCGGTGCCGCCAGTACATGCGCTTTATCCCCGAAGTTAACAATGATAAAGCGGCCAAAGTTTTCTCGAACATACGCATTGAGTACATCCTCGGCAGTCATCTTAAAGCCCTTAATCGCAATACGTGCAAGCTCAATGTTTTTAAGGAACACATCAATAATAGGCTTGACTGGTACATTAACGATACCTGCTTTACGAAAGCCAATGATAGCGCTCACAGCACAAGCAACACCAGCAACCCAGAAACGTTCATCCCCAGCCGCATTAAGTTCTTCGTAGATATGCGGAACAGTTTCACTAACCAACTGCTTTAGTTCTTCACGATTATTAACCAAGTACCGCGTCCAGATGTCCCCTACTACAGCGTAGTTTTCATTGAGCTTCTTAACAGTCCGTACTTCTTCGGTTGTTAAGAAAAGCTTTTGATCCATATTAAACTCAATGAAGCGACGAAGCTCACCTTCTGAGCTTGCCTTACGTACGCCAGTCATAAAGTCCACCATATAGGTATTAGATGACATGATATTCATCGCTGACCACGTAGATAAATTCAACCGTTCTTTATTAGCGCCAGACTCCATACGCTCTTTACCCCGGCCTTCACTAGCAGAAAAACAATGTGCAGGGAACCAGTCTAAGTCTTTATGATTAATGCTAGTAATCTCGTCCGTAATCATCGGCAAGCTATGTAAAAGACCCATACGCTGCTGCATTGCGATTGGAGAAGTACCTGCACCTGTACGATAGTTTGTAGGATGTCCCCAGATCGACGCAGCGCAGTCTAGCGCTAGAGTTTTACCTGTACCTGACTCTTTAGATGCACAGTGTAGCGTCAAGCCGTTAAGCCCGGTAAAGCCCATCAGTGGTGATCCAGCGCTAGCAAACATAATTGCCAAGATTTCCCACAGCTCTTTTGCCACCAGCATGTTGACCACATTCAACCACGCTTCCAAGTTCCCGGTAATCTGGGTATTGACGACAAGGTTTTCCAAACCTAGCATAGGCATGGAGATCGGCTCCGAATTAGGGCGGTAGATCATACCTGCATGAACAAAACTATGATCATTCTGCCAGCCGAAGTTATCTGGTACTTTTGTTGCAGGGCGCTCTAAACTCATTTTCGCTACTGCGGCACGTAAATAGGAAAACAAATTCTGATCGTTACCTGCGCCGAACGAAGCCAAAATATTTTGCGATGCTAGTGCTTTAGCTGTCTCGTCTTTCGTTACCAACGCTCTTTGAGGGATTGTCAGTTGATGTGACTGCGCGCCACGTACCGCAACGAGTTGAACCGTGTGTTCCCCGTTGTTCTGTAAAATATCCACAGGAAATAAATCGTATGCCAATAGCTCCACAAGGCGAATAAGCTTCCCTCCTGCATCATCAAATTCTTCTTTCTCGGCGTATATACCGCCATTTTTACCGTACGCGTAACCTGCTGGTGGATCTGGGCGATATACGCTTTGAATAATGCCGCTAGCTTGTTCTACTTCAATTACTTTTGGCTTGTTGTCTGTAGCGATAGTACGGCCCAGCGCTAGTGGGTTTGTAATCTTTCCCCAGTTCGGGCATGTAGGACAAACACCGGGGTTCTCTGCATCAAACTTAACGCATGGATAGGGCCCTTTAATCTCGGCAAGCTTTTGGTGCATACGTTCTTCACCGTAAGGATGCTTTTGTGTCAGCCAAATAGAAGCGCGCTTACCGTCTTCGCACTTGGATGTGATGCTTAATAGGCCGCGCCAGATCGGTTCCATCCCGTCGTCTTTAGCGTTAAGTAAGTAGTGCGCAAGCTGGCCGCACCCTTTACCGTTCTTGGTATTCGTCAAAATATTAGAGAAGTGTGTCTCGCTATTCTTAAACATCTCTACTGGGGCAACTGCGGTTCCTGTAGATGCACCGGGGCGAACGCCGGGAAGCATTAATGTCTCGCCTTTAGCTGGTGCTTTAGTCTCGTAGATCGTACCTTGCAGCTTCAAACTGATAATGCCCGAAAGATCATCGAAAGAGAACCGACCCCCTTCATTTTTAAACACAACTTTTGTGGCTTCGCGGGTTCTCTTACCCCCCTTAACGCCGGTATTTATAGTACCTGGGATGCGCAATACTCGCGCTGCGTCACCCGTCACGGTTGGATCAATGCCCAACTTTTCCTGAAAGCACAATCTTTTAAATGCGTCAGCAAGTGGTTGCCACTGCGCAATAGTTACCGCTTCAGTTAACGGCCAGTATGCGTGTAGTCCACCGCCTGATGAAACTAACCATGGCAAGCCCAAAGCGTCTAGTCCTGTGCGCTCAATAAAACCCATCACTGCGGCTGCTGCAATACGTGTGGCGGGGTATGCTTTTAACTTGGTGTTACCTTCTTCATCGACGATATCTTTTGGGTGGTTACAGTCAATATCGATAGCGATGCAGCGCATCATTTTTGCATTAACGCGGGTTCTTGCTGCGTCTTCCCCAAAGGTCGCCAGTGCGAAATAAATGTCGTACCCTCGTGCGTTCCATTCTGCTACTTTTTCTTTTGCTTCGTTAAGTGTGTCCGTGTAGAAGTGTTCTTTCTTCTTCGACAGCTCCGCGACACAATACCTGCCATTTCCTGAAGGTGGCAGTACCTCCGCTAGAAAATCAAACGGTTCCATAAACTTCCTTGCTGGGCTTATTGTGCTACAGAAAAGTCAAAAGCTAACTGCTGCGCGCTGGCATGAGATGCTTCTATCAGAGAACGACGACGCGCAAAGAAGCGCTTATTAATCTCCATCAACCATTCGGGCGTAGGTTGTTCGATAAGCGCTTCGTACCGCGAGAGTTCATCATCTGTGAGGGTACTAGGTCGTACACATTGCATATTCTTTTCCATGCTTCCTCCGAGGTTGCCGATGTTGACATTATTTTAATTAGTGTTTCGACGCGAGGCTGATAGCCTACAAAAACGTCCTTACCTGCAAACCAGTTATAGACCGTCTGTCGTGTAACGCCCAGTGCCCTTGCAATGTATAGCACAGGAAAGTCCATATGTACTGCCCAGCGGCCTAGCGTATTACCCATCGTTCGGGGTGCATACTTAACGATGTCTTTTGTTTTTAATGAGTAGGTCATTTTTTAAAGGGGGCTTCGGCCCCCATCCTTAGTTATTCGTCTGAGTCATCCCAACCGGCAACGATATCAGCCAGCGCGCTATTACCTGCAGGAACTGCATTTACTTTTGCCGCAGTACTACGTACCGCAGGTTCGGCAATTTCTATAGTAGCGGTTTCAAGTACTTCAGCAGCTTTAGGGCGTGCCTTACGTGTTGCTTTCGGTGCCGGTGCTTCTGGCTCCGCATCTTCCATATCTTCTACTACTGGAACTACCGGAGGTGTGGCCTTAGCTACTACTGTGGGATTACTTCCAGCTAACTGCAACGGGGCTGCAACGCCATCAGCGGCGGCAGTACCCATAGAACATGCTGCCGTAGCGTCTTCAGTAGCGCCTTGCTCCAGAATAATTTCATACTCAACTTCGGTCAACCAACGCATAGGCTGGAAGAAAACCTTTGGCGACTCTGACTTAGTATCGAAGCGCATCCGAGTAACGATCTGCTCTGGGTTGATCGGTGGATTTTGTACAGCCAAGTGACGAACAAACGCTTGTAGTGGGCGCTTATCCCCTTCTTCTTTACCAAAGATAGATGTTGCAGGTAAGGACAGTTGCAGTACGTCGCCCTCTGGATCTGCTGCCAGTACTACAGCCATACGTTGTTGATAGCGGCAAGCACGGCTATTCTCTTTACCCGAACCCGAGATGTTCTGCGCGCAGCTCATGCAGTTGGCACTCTGTGGTGTTTTGATATTTGCATCTGGCTTTTCTCCATCGGCACTAGCGCAATCAGGGCCTGCTACAGCTTCACTATCGTACTGCTTGGCGTAGAACACACGGCTTACTTTCGGTGCGGCCTTAACGACGATGACATCCAGAAAGCGCTCGTCAATTGCCGCGACTTCTTTACCACCGGCCAGCAAGCGGAATACACCGCCCTTGATACTGATACGCTTCATGTTGGAAACAGCACCGCCCAGCAAAGCCTTGGCGATTTCGGATACTACGTTGTTGCGGGCAAACGATGGGGTTGCTGCGTTGTTTGCGAAGATTGAAAGGTTAGACATTTTTATTTCCTTGATTAAGTTGGTTTATTTTACTTCATTAAAAAGGCGCTCTTTTAAGAGATACCCTTCCAGAGGCCACAGCTTTTCAAATGCGTTTTTATATGCGAGATGTTCGCCCATTGCACGGTTGTACTTAAGTTCGTGTGCACAAGCGGATTCGCCCGTTACAGTAAAACCATTTTCTAGTGTAAGGATACAGATGGTAAGCAGTCCGTGGTACAGGTACTCTGTATTTTTTACCTTTGCCATTAAGCCTGTTACAGTGCATGTAGGAATCTCTAACATTTTTATTTCCTTGATTAAGTTGGTTTACGTACTGATACATCATACTCTGTGTGGGCGTTCAAGCCGGGGGGCAACAGCGTTGGGTTCTCTTCCAAAAACTGTGCCATATTACCTTGTGCTATTCGGCGCTCCAGTAAATCTAGTGCATCGTGCTCTAATAAAAACTTCTTAAACTCGTCCCAGTCCTGCGTTTGGTAGCGGGTCTTCTTAGTCAAGGACACCGTACCTCTATCTGTTTTCAAAGAACTTAGCCCTGCGTCCTGCATAAAGTCTTTGAGAGCGAACTTAATTTTTTCTTGCTGATCCTTCAGTCCTTCGATTTCGGTGTCATACGCTTTGGTAAGCTCTGCCATCCTGTTGCGTATCTTAATGTAAATCGCAGCAAGTTTGTCCATCGGAATTTTATCACTCACTTTACTTCTCCTGTTTTATGTGTTTAAGGTTAGACATTCTAAGGTATGTATTTTTGCTTGGCAACTCCTTTTTAAGATTTAATTTCTTGATCAAACATCTGGGTAAGCAATGAGTGATCCGATACACGGGACTCCAAAGCCTTAAACATCTTGCGCTCAATCGGTGAGCCTTGGATGTGTACTACAGTGACGCTTTTTGAATCTTGGCCCTTACGGTCTGCTCGGGCGATACACTGGATGTACTGATCAACAGACATTAAGGGGCCATAAAAAACAACAGTATCTGCGGCGGTTAATGTAATACCATGCGCTGTTGCTTGCGGCTGCATAACTAATATCTGTGTTTCATTTTCATGCTGGAAGCGTCGAATAATGTCAGCGCGTTTGCTTGGGGGTACGTCTCCGTGGATACACTCCGCTTTGATACCTTTCTTTTCCATGTGCCCCAAGATCGTGTCGATGGTGCTTCGGAACAACGCAAACACAATTACTTTACGATCTGTCTCGTTCAAGATTTCTTCTAGTACATGTAAGCGTGGCGCAGAGTCAAACTCCATTACTTGCTTTTCATCCGTGAGTGCAGCGCCACAAGAAATCTGCAACAACTTACTAACACTCGCTGCGGCATTGACGGCACTGATTGTTTCTCCCGAACTTTTGAACAGCATCTGTTCTTTAATCAGGTTATAGTACTTGTTCTGCTGTGGTGTTAATGGTACTTCGCGTGTCGTCGTCAGTACTGGCGGTAGGTCTAAGCACTGGGCTTTGGTGAATCTAATTGCTGGCTGTAAAACTGTATGCACGATATTTGTCGCTTCTTGCTTCGGTACCCATTTGTACATCGTCAACTTGTGCATTACTTTATCACGCCACGCGGTGTAGTACTTCGGTACTAGCGTTGGATTAACCAGTCGGGCTAGACCATACGCATCTAACGGCGACTGCGCTGCAGGCGTTCCCGTCATCATCCACAGCATTGTCTCGGGTTTAATAATTGCGTTCAACGATTTCCAACGCTGTGTGTTAATATTTTTATAAGAATTTGCTTCATCAACGATGACCAGATCAAACCTACCATCTGCGTTTATCTCATTCGCAATTAAGTTCAATCCTTCGTAGTTCGTAATCACAAACTCATAGTCATCCTGAACCATTTCGATACGCCGGGTAGCTTGCGTATGGTGCGCCACAACGACAGACCTATGGATAATACTGTTACTTAAATCGCCTTGCCACGCCGCTTGCATGATAGATAGTGGGCACAGAATCAACACACGCCTTACACGCCCCAATTTCATCAAGTAGTCTGCTGCCCACAATGCCGCCAACGTCTTACCTGTGCCGGGCTCAGAGAACACAAACGCTTTGCGGTGTATCGTTAAGAACGCCGCTGTTTCCATTTGATGCGCCATTGGCTTGTACTTACCAGGCCATTCATAGCGCCCCGTAATAGGAGACGGTACATTCTCTACGCCTAAGTTGCGTAATACTCTAACTTCATCAAGGCCCCAGTAGACTGCAATTTCGTAGTTGCCATCGTCGTCTTCTGAAACTATTTTATGCTTCGGTATAATTGAAAATTTCTCAGGGTTGCGTGTTTTAAACAGCAACGCCTTGTTGTCAATGATCTGCAAGATGCTTCTCCATTTGTAGTACCCGGACAAATTGTCCGGCTATTGTTTTTACCAACACGACTGAAGACTGTTATGGGTGCGACCCATACAGAGTACCGGGATTAAGGCAGCTCATACGCTCGGTGGCCACCGCTTCGCTGAAAACAAATCCACTGACCGGCTTCATGCCTGCCACTCCTCATGCGTCTTGGCCCTTGGACTTTAACCAAGGCTGTACTTATCCCGAAGTTACGTACTGGACTCTTCTATTATTTATTATCCCCTTGATTCTTTGATGGGTCACGTAAGCGCAGATTGCTTTTAACAGACTTGCCACCTTTACGGATTGGCTTTTTATGGTCGATGTCCTTGCCAGTACGATCAATTCCTGCGGCGTCATACATACGTCTAGCGCGCTGCCGTTCGTGTTGATCAGACCCCGGCCCGGACTTACCTGTTTCTAAGTCCCTCTTATATTCAGCTTTATAGTTTCTTTTCGTTGCCATCTTTGTCTCCCGATCTTGTTACTATTATACTATTTTCAAGAACTCTGTTTAGCTCTACACCTCTTGCTGAAAAAGTACCCCGTATCCCATTATCTTGCGCCAAGATAACAGTAATTTTTTCCCAGGTATCCGTACTAAACATATACTTTTTTGTGTAGTATTCTTTTGCTCTATATACTTCAGGATTCAGATACATACTTGGATCGTACGCAACAAGCAAAAACATTAAGCGTATCCCTACCCAGTCAGCTTCTTTAATATTTTCCATTTTATTTTCCTCAATGTCTTGGGTGGTGCGCACAGGTATTAACGGGACACCACGGGCATAATGGAGATGTCTTTGCGTTCCATACGCCTGTCTCATGCGCTTGTTCAATACGGCCTACACGTTCGCGGTAGGCCCACCATTCTGGTTCTGCTTGATCGAAAGTCATCTTGGTCTTAACCATCGAGTTCTTAACAACAAAAAGCAGCGCCGCATTTACTTTCCTGATGTGTGGCATGTGTGCAAAGACCAGCATCGCCATTAACTTCAACTGCTCACGGTCAGGGTATTTGTCTTTGCCCGTCTTGTAGTCCACTACGTAGCAAGTAAAGTTTTCGTCATCAACAATTAACAAATCCGCCATACCGCGAACCCATGCTTCTTTGTCGTACCAACCGCAAGGTTTTAGTTCCTTAGTCAGCGTCATCTTGTACTCGCATAGCTTGCGACCGGGCTTTAACAGCAAGGCATCCAATGTTTCCTTAGCAAAAGCAAAGTGCGCGTGTAGTGGTTTTCCATCTCGTACATACTCTTCTGCGGCTAAGTGAAATGCCGTTCCGTATCGTGTCGCTTCTGACTCCTCAAATTTGTAATTCTTGAGAACTTTAACTTCTTGATAGCGCTTGTTACAGCCTTCAAATTCTTTGAGCGCCGAGTGGCTCCACGATACAGGTTTCATATTAGAACTTTGCGGTTAGGACTACTTTGTTTAAACGATCAGAAAAACCATTGACGAACTTTTCGTTATTGTACAACTTACTCCCCATGTCGTGCAGTATTGCGTGCGTTACTTCGTGCCAAAAGGTATCCGACATCTGCGCGCTGGTAAATACCTGTCCCGTTTTGTTGCTTTTTTGAGCTATCTTAACTTTCTGATGCGTTAAATTAACCGTACCCATTACGTAGTCTGCTTTGTCCAGCAAGGCTTCCACGATCTCGATGCTATACTCTCTAGCGCCGACCGTTATCTTTTTTGGGATATCCATACTTCTCCTTAGTTTTTAGCGTTACCATATCTACGGTGGTGCCCGCCGTCAGCCGCCAAGGGAATCCCCGGCATGTACTTCGGTTCTTTTGTCATCTGCGCCAGAACCCACTGCAACCCTTCTACTGCTTCCTGCGCCGGAACAAGACATACCAGCTCGTCGTGTACCGTCATTTTAATGTCGTAACGCTTAGTCACCCGTAACATTCCATCCGTCATTACGATTCGTGCCACAGCTTGCGTTGTGTTGTTAGCGATCTTGCCGGGGTACAGCTTTGTGCCGTACTGTCCATAGACCCATGACGTCTTACCTGTTGTGTACTCTGTCCCATCTTCGAGCCGGGCTACTTCTTTTTCTAAGCGGAGATTAGGGTACAACAACTTCATCCCATTAGGCAACTCGATTTCTTCCTTACGGAACGTCAGACACTTGTGCGTATACTCTACGCCTCCAAACAATGCAGACTCAATTAAACGTGCGTACAAATGCCAAAGACTCTCCACCTGATGTGCCGTTGCTCGGTAGATATCAATGATCTTCTTCGCCGCTACGCAATGAATCAACAACTCGTTGGCCGAACATATATGAGGGATTTCTTGCATCTTCCTAACGTTGTCATCCAAGTCCAAAAAGCGGTCGATGTATTCAGCCGTCACACCAATCGACTTGGCAAAAGCTTTGTCGTACATTACCGGCGGAGCGCCAAGGAATCCAACCAACAACTGCGCTGCAAACGATGCCCACCCTAACTGGTATCCTGCGCCAATCAACGCAGATTTTGCACTTTGGCGAAGTGCCGGGTGAGAGTACTTCGTCATGCCGGGGATACTAAACATCTGCGAACCGAACTGTGCGTACGCATCTTCGCCCGACTTAAATATATCCAGCATCTCGTCGTA
>Ga0214170_1000466_pt1 | contig 14487 bp, 19 predicted proteins | sample TroBogEpilimnion_2_FD_153008 | JGI IMG/M metagenome (GOLD analysis project Ga0214170, IMG submission 153008) | Freshwater microbial communities from Trout Bog Lake, WI - 27JUN2007 epilimnion | ecosystem: Environmental > Aquatic > Freshwater > Lake > Epilimnion/Euphotic zone | place: Trout Bog... | reverse complement strand
TCTTATGCAGCTTGTCGCTTACGGAGCACAAGACGTTTACCTAACTGGCAACCCCAAGGTGACTTTCTTTCAGGCGGTGTACAAGCGCCACACGAACTTTGCGATGGAGGCGATCCAGCAGACGATCAACGGCACGGCTGCCAACAGCCAGCGCATCTCCGTGACCATCGCCCGCAACGGCGACCTGGTCGGCTACATGTACGCTCAGATTCAGCCGCTGGCTAATACTCTTGTTTCGGCGAACCTGACGTCAAACAACAACAACACTGACATGGCCTGGGTTGCGGAGCGCGCATTCGCTGACATCGAGCTGTCCATCGGTGGCCAGCGCATCGATAAGCACTACCAGACGTGGTGGCGTCTGTACGCTGAGCTGTTCCTCAGCGACGAGAACAAGGTTCAGTACAACAAGATGACGTCCGCCTGCAACGCGTCCACGACGAGCGCGACGGCATCCAACGTGGTGTACCTGCCGTTCCTGTTCTTCTTCAACCGCAACCCGGGCCTGTACCTGCCCCTGATTGCCCTTCAGTACCACGAGGTCCGTCTAGACATTGACTGCAGCGGCAGCTACGCCAGCTACTTTGGCACCAACCAGCCGGTCATCTGGGCCAACTACGTGTTCCTGGACACGGAGGAGCGCCGCCGCTTCGCCAAGAACGGCCACGAGTACCTGATTGAGCAGGTGCAGCACACCGGCGGTGACTCCCTGACGGCTGGCGAGTCCAGCCCGGCAACGATCCGCCTGTCCTTCAACCACCCGGTGAAGGAGCTGATATTCGCGTACCAGAACTCCAGCTACTCGGCCACCAGCCAGTACAACGCCCTGTGGAACTTCAGCAGCAACTGCGCCAACGTCCAGGTGACGACGGATGTGGCTGCTCTGATCGCGTCCAACGGCTTCATCCGCACGACGGAGCTGGGCGCACCGCAGGTGATCCTCGCGTCCAACACCATCTCCGGTACTACGCTTACGGCGAATACGACGATCCACGGCTGGGTGGAGGAGGGCTCCCCGAGTACCACCCTGGAGGTGGGTCCGCTGTACCAGTTCAAGCTGATCCTGAACGGCCAGGACCGCTTCAAGGAGCAGTTCGGCAAGTACTTCAACCAGGTGCAGCCGTGGTACCACCACACCGGCAACCCGTACCCGGGCATCTACTGCTACAGCTTCGCGCTGCACCCGGAGGAGCACCAGCCGACGGGCACCTGCAACTTCTCCCGCATCGACAACGCCCAGGTGCAGGTGTGGCTGAAGAATGCGGCTGGCGTCAGCGACGCCTCCAAGATCCAGAAGCTGTTCGCAGTCAACTACAACATCCTGCGCATCCAGTCTGGCATGGGTGGACTCGCCTTCAGTAATTGAGGGTGGTATAGCATTCTTTTTTGGACTGCAAGCCCTCCCATAGGGTTAAAGAAAAGACTATATGGATCTTAAAAAATGCACCAACTGTTCGCGTGCTCCGCAGCCGCTTGATCAGTTAGCACGTGTCTAAAGTGTCGCGAAAAAGGTAGGCGTCTGGACCACAAACCAGAACGCCGAGAAAAACACAACGCCTTGCAGAACGAGAAAAAGTACTACAAGGCGTGGCGTGAGAAGCAACTTGAAGAGAGACCGGATGAATACCGATCTCACAATAACGAGGTTCATCGCGGATGGGTTTCTGATAACCGCGAACATGTTCGTGAATGGTACCGAACGAGTCTAAATTCTAGACTCGATGCCGTGAAAAGATCAGCCAAGAAGCGAGACCTATCGTGGGAGCTTGAAGATGACACAGCAAAGAGTCTCATGACATCTGCTTGTGTCTATTGTGGCCTTTTGGAACTCGAAGTACGTGTCAATGGGATCGATTCGTCCAGCGGGTACACCATAGAAAATTGCGTCCCGTGCAATTTCATGAAGGGCACCGACTTTCCTGGAACGCTGTCGCACGATTGCACCTACGAATTCCCGGAAGTTCCGAAAAACTTGGATCAGAAAAAACGTTGCATGTAGTATGGCAGCTTTTGTTCAAAATGCCGCAAACTTTGGTCGATTCGAGGCAAAGGTTGGTCTCGTCGTGGCGGTGGTACTCGCGATCAGTTCTTCAGCTTGTGGAGCGATGAGCATCAGCTCTGCCAAGAAGGACAAGCACACTTCCCAAACGTCCGGAACCCTGAGTGCGACATGTTCAGGCAACGTGTGCACTGGCACCGTGACATACTCAGGTGGGACTCTACCGTGGTCTGGCCCCGGTCCAGCCCCGACGAACGTTACGGTTTGGTACGATCCCGCGAATCCGAGCGATGCAGAACTCAGCAAGTCGAGTGTCGGTTTCGGCATCGGCCTGATTGGTGTTGGAATTTGTATCCTGCTCATAGCCGCGGTGTCGTACTGGATGACGATGCGATTCCAGACTGTGGCGGCTGCTCAGGGTCTAGGTGGTGCAGCGGGTCTTGCGAAGAATGCATTCAATGCTGTCAGTTAAAGAAAACAAGCATTGAAAAGTTGGCTCCGTAGCACAATTGGATAGTGCACCAGCCTTCTAGGAGGAGTTTCACGAAACTCCGACGACAGCTGGAGGTTGCGGGTTCGAGCCCCGCCGGAGTCGAATCTAACGACGAAGATATTCTAGGATTTCACGTAGCTTACCGGTCTTCATCGCGTTCTGTATGGTGTTTGCATTCAGCTTTGAAAGACCACCCACCTTGACCGTCGCTGGCCGTGCGACGCGGCCGTATCGGCCCCACAGGATTGAAAAGATCAGAAGCAGACAGAGCACTACGGCGACCAATTGCCAGAAGGTGAATGCTGTTGGGATCCAGCCCTTGGTCAGGTTCTTCTCATCTTGGGTAGCCATTTACTGTAATCAGACAGAAGAATTTGGTGTACCAGGTTCATCGAGTGACGGCCTGTTCATGATGCGGTCCACGATTCCACGCAGCCTGGACACGGGCTGAGAACTTACTGATTTGAGCTCATCCTCGTCGACCATCTCAAGCACATTGGCGAGCTTCTTTTCAATGGGGTTACCCGACTCTAGCGTGGTGTTAAACTCCGAGAAGCATTCCTGTAGAAAAGTCAAGCCTTCCGTGACGCGAATATCCCGCGCGACGGTGAGCTCCTTTGAAATCCTGAGAGCGATGCGCTTCATTGCAATTGACGAACGTAGGGCGTTGGCCATCTTTTCGTTGAGTTTCATGTACAATTGGATCGATCCCAGGACTCCCGTGCCAGCACTCAGTACGGCGTTCATTATGCTGACGTACTTTTGATCCACAAACGAGTTCAGGGCGACTGCAGTCAGGGCGTTGATCGCTGAGACAATCAGGATCGGAATGTTAAACTTGGTGGACAGGTGGTTATAGAAGGTGTACTCGGTCGCATAGTGCTTGTGGTAATGGTTACACTGCTTTTCAATCTTCTTCAGGAATTCCTCCTCAGAGTCGTGCCATTTGCCCGCCATAATATGTACGCAGATTTTATGTACGTGATCCTACCATATTTCAATTACTGTGGATCCAAGATTCGGCGCAAGCTCTTTGTGGATTTCGTCTGGCGTGTGTGGAGGCTAAACCTAAAAATTGTCGTTGTTGAGTTTGGGCGCGACCTGCCTTGTTGGATGCCCGTCTGGAAGCACTACCGACTTCGCGAAACAAGTCCCGTCTGGATCAAGGAGAACCTGATTAATTTTGGGGTGTCAAAGCTACCCAAGGATTGGAAGCACGTCGCATGGATCGACGCAGACCTGACATTCCTCAACAAGGTTTGGGTCCAGGAAACAGTCCAGGCTCTTGAAGAGTACGACGTGGTCCAGCTGTTCCAGACGGCTGTGAACCTCGGGTCCATGGGTGAAGCGCTCAAGATTGACAAGGGTTTCGCGCACATGTTTCTGAGCGGAAGCCCATTTTCTAGGACGGACAAGTACGGTCACTGGCACCCTGGATACGCATGGGCGTGTACACGAAAGGCATGGGACCAGTTTGGGGGTCTCGTGGACTGGGCGATTCTCGGGTCTGCCGACAGACACTTTGCCATGGCGCTCATAGGTAGAGCACCCGAAAGTTGTCACGGCGGCGTACACGACAATTACAAGCAGCTCCTCGTGGAATTTCAAAAGCGGTGCAAGGGCCTGACCCTCGGGTGCGTCACCGGATCCGTGCTTCATCACTGGCACGGCGACTTGGCGAACCGCCAGTACCGCGAACGGTGGTTGGTGCTCGTCGAAAACCGGTACGATCCTTTGGTGGACGTTGGGCTTGACAAGAACCGCGTGCTCCACCTGACCCCTGCTGGCAAACGCCTCGAGGAACCTTTAGTAAAGTACTTTATCGATCGCAAAGAGCCTTAAAGACTTCACGCGTCTGAAGATTGGTCCAGTGGACCACAGGCTGGTGTAACTCAGTTGGTTAGAGTGATGGGCTGTTACGAGCGTTGTTAAACGCGAGTCGGGGATACCCATAAGTCGCAGGTTCGATCCCTGCCATCAGCGTCCCGACCCCGTAGCTCAGTTGGTCAGAGCGCAGGTCTTATGGTCAGTGGACCGGGAGTACCTGAAGTCGCGAGTTCGAGCCTCGCCGGGGTCAAAAAACGAGCTGGTAGAATCCCCCCTTCTGGAGAACGACGTGCAGCACGCCGAAAAACGCGGTGGCTGCAGCCGACGTCCCCAGAGTGGTCTCTACGGACCCGCCGTGATCAAACCCGACGAACATCGCGGAAAGGCCGCTGGCTACACCGAACAGCAAAGCCTCCTTTGGTAAGGATTCCGGTCCAGGCACGTTGTTCATCGCCGCGAGCACGAGCAGCGCCAGTAGTCCCAGAACGGCGATCACGGCAGCAGGCCACTTGAGCACCTTGACCTCTTTGGATTCAGCCTGCGTCAGGTCCTCTGGATCATTGAGACCAGCGAGCTCCATGAGCACGTTGAGCATGAAGAGCAGCAGAAAGGTGGTCACGGCGATGGACACACCGTTAGGTGACCCACGCATCTGGGCGATGGCGTAAAAGGCAGCGGCACCGGTAAATCCTGAAACCAGGTTGTCCGCCATGAACCTTCGTGGGCTTTTTGAAATGTACTGATTGTGCTTGTTCACAAATGCGAACAATATGAGCATCAGTATCAGTCCCGCCTTTTCTGCCAAGAGCACCTTGTCAAACGTGTCCATATATTTTAGCTAGAAAAGATATGGAGGGTGACGGCCAGGGGTCTATAGCGAGTCTGTTGGCCAGGGGACCTCAAGACGAGTTTATGCTGACCGATTCCAAACACCCTCTGTTCAATCCAGCGACGGACTTTTCAATCGACCAGACGGCTTACGTGTTTGGAAGTTCCCCGTATCTCGGAACTCGGCAAGTCTTTTCCGTGAATCCGAAACAGCTCCAAGGTGACCTGCTCGTCGGTGCCTACCTGAAACTCAGTCTGCCCCAGGCCAACTATATGGCACAGGCTGGCCGAGGAATTACGAACCAGGTTTCGCTGTACATGAACGAGGTTGAGGTTGAAACCTGGTACGCAGAATCATACTTTATCCAAGATCAGCTTTTCAAGACACTGAATCAACAGTCGCTCCTAGGTAATGTTCTCAATGGCACCTCGTTGTACATTCCTTTGGACTTTTCATTCTCCTTGAAGAATCCGTTTCCGGTATGTGCCACATGGAACCAGACGATGTACATCAAGATTGACTTTGCCGCATCGACGGACATTTCGGAATCCGTGTTCGACCTCCTAGAGCCCCCGCAGATTGTTCTAGAGACTGTAACCTTGACTGATCTCGATCGTCAGGCTTTCACGAATGGGTACCAGATGAAGATTGCCAAGTCGTACCGCGAACCAGTTCAGTCCGTGACGAATCAGCTGACCAACGTGAACCTGACCCCGAGTTTCAAGGTTAAGCTCATGACTTGGTTCCTCCGCAAGGAGCTCAAGCGATTCGACTTTACGTACGAGCGGACAACAAACATCGCTCTACGTAACGAAGACATCTTTGAGTACATTCTCATCTTTGTCAACAACCAGATCCTGACGTCCCGTTTTCCGGGCCGTCTGTTCTACAAGTACCTTCAGCCATTGAACTGTGGCGTCAACACACCCGTGTCTGACATTTACATGTACTCGTTCGGTGACGGGCTCGACTTTTCCAAGGCAAACTCGACGAGCACCACGATGAACATCAAGTTCCGAACAGATTTCATCAAGGACATCATACTGAACTACACTCTGAACGTGTACTACTGGGGTGAAGCTCAGTTGAACTTTTCCGGTGGGTACTGTCAGCTGCAAGGTCTATAATGTCATTCACGATGCACCATCGTATGAAATTGAGCTGGGCGACTGTGGTACTGAGGCCGTTGAAAGTGATGCGATCGGTCCGGCAAAACGGGTCAAAGAGCTTCTTGGAGTACCCCACGAGGCTCGACTTGTACGCCACATGAACCGCGAACCTCCGGCCAGACTTGGTCACGTAGGTTCGCGAGTCCTTGCGGGTCACGAAGCTTTCGAGGGTGCGCAGAGATACACCACACTTGTGATCAAGCACATCAACGAGCATCTTGGCATTCTTGGGATCGGCATAAAACTCGCGCAGGTTCGCCAGTAGAGCTTCAGCCCTACTCATTGTCAAAACAGTCCGCCAAACTTTTAAGTGGCGGTTCACACACCGGACATCCCTTGAGGAAGAATGGCGGCAGGGTATGCGTGTGTTTCTCGGTGCGTCGCTCGGGCTTTTTGGGAACCTGTGACTGGTGCAGGTGACAAAAGCCGTTCTGCTTGGCGTTGTTGCGGCACTTGCGACCCTTTTTGGCGATACCCTGGCAGCCCGTCGTCAGAGGCTCACCCATGAGCTGGACATCAATCAGGAGTTGCTTGTACGAAATGTCATAGAGCTTCGAGATGTGCTCGAGCATGGGGTTGAGACGGGCATCGATCCTGCGCTGTACCTCCTCGTCGATCAGAGCCTCGATCTGGGTCAGCATCGCCATGCAATTTAATTGCGCGCTACTTCTAAATGAGTCCTCTACACAAGGCTATGCTGAAATTCGATCATCTTATCAAAACAAAGGCGCCTAACAATTCGATTAAGGAAGCTGCAAAAGAGTTCCATAAACACGCTCACTCCGCGATGAATGATTTTCGCAAAGAACATCCAGTAAAGCTCAAAGGGAAGATGACTCCAACTGGATTCGAGGCTCTCGTGGTAGAAAAACCGACAAAAAAGGGTAGGTTCACTATATACTAAATGTGTCTGCGCAAGAACTGCTCTCCAGTGCAGGTGACGTGCCGGCACTGTAGGCAGGAGTTTTGTTCGAAGCACATACAGTGCGAGCTCCACGCGTGTCCCGCGAACCTCAAGGAGCTGGTGGTGCTTCCAGCGGCCCAGCCGCCACTGAAGGTCCTCAGAATCTGAGAGGCCCTGTGGACCTCCGAATTTAAAATCCCTGCTAGTATAAAATGTCTCTCCAGCACAAGATTGTCCCTTTTGCCGTATTCTTCATTGTTGCCAACCCGATGACCTTCAAGGCTGTAGCTTCAGTGCTCGGCAAGTGGGTCGCTGACTCTCAGGGCCTGCCGACCCAGGCTGGTGTCCTGCTGCACGCGCTGGTCTTTGTGCTCCTGGCGCACTTTGTGTGGAAGATGGTCTACGGCCCCAAGAAGCAGCAGAACATGGTCATGGGTGCCTCGATGTGAGGTCCTGCCATCAACTGGTCCATGGACCAGGCACTCCTGCTATCAACTAAGAGCGGGGGGGGGCTCTGCCCCCGATTTCTTAGGCACTCTACATCGAGTGGTAAATCTCGAGCGCTCGCTGATGGAGCGCACCCTTGACAAGAACAAACTCATGCTTGGGAATCCCGAGCTCCCGCTTCGCCTTGGAGACCGCCTTGCGCCACATGGCCAGCGGCTCTGAGTGTTTCGCCGCAGCCGCCTTGGCCTTGCTGACAATCCGCCCGTCCTTCTTCTTCAGATCGCTCTTCACCAGACCTCCAGCGGTGTGGTGAGCAGTGCCAAGGTAAACCTGACGCTTCGTGCCTTCCATTTATCATGTGCCTAGATTTTTAGTCGAAGACTAAAAAGGGGCCTGAGGCCCCACCTTCTAGGCGAGTTTGACCTCCGCCAGTATACCTGAACCGAACAGGATCACGTTGCCGATGAAGATCACGAGACCCCAGATCTTGCAGTCTCCGTCGAGGACACAGGTCAGCGTCATGGCGTTCGCTAGACCGAGCACCAGAAAGTACAGAGCAACCATGTTGGTACCGCGGTAGCTCGCACCCATGGCGGCAGCGATACCTAGAACCAGAGTCACGAACGCAGGCAGCTTGAGCTTCTTGTCGCCAACCGTCACCTCCTTCTGAAGAAAGTCCATTAATTGTGGTCAAGATAAAGATTCGGTCAGTTCTTGACCATATGGATCTTTTAAAATTTGACAAGCGGATCGATACACCAAAGTACTCTGTGTTTTACTCTTTTGCTCGCTTCGGTGGTAAACTTCTCGGCTTTTGTCGGCGGTCCATTTTTCCAGACTGGCGTGTTCGTGAGATTTCGTGCATGGAATTTGAGGATAATTTCATAAATCCCAAAGAGACTGAGGTCATGATCGGCGAGGACCCACGAACGTTTACGCACCAAGGCAAGACGTACGTCATAGACAACTACCTGAACGACATGCACATTTATTGTCTTGACGACCTTACTCGCGTCAAGCTACAGGTGCCTGGTAAGAATCTCACCTTTTTGTCAGTGGGTCAGCGGGTTTTTGTAATATGGTCATTCATGCCATTCACGATGGTCGAACTGGACATCGAGACTGGACAAGTGGTACGACACCTAGAAGTTGAAAACGGATTCCCGATGCGGTACCTGTTGTACCGTGGAGGTACACCAGGATATCACCTCAAGGATGACTATTGGTTCGGCTTCGGTCACATGACATACCAGGGTCAAAAGCACCCGGCGATTCCGGAGGATGTACTGTACCATGACCCGTTCCTATGGATCGTAAAAATGGAACCGGTTCCTAAACTGCAACTCTTCGTTGTGCACAAGCCACCAGACGCACTGAACTTATTTGACCCTACATGTATCATCGACGATCACCTGGTATCAGCTGAGTGTGCCACTGCATGGGGTCCTGACACGGACTATGTGACGAACCTCTACAAGCTAGACATTGAACGTATCAGAGCTTTAGCAGATGCATGAGTACCTCTGACCCAGCGGTGGTCAACAGCAGCGAGTGAAGGTCCGGCACGTGATGGTTCACAGCCACCTCATAGACTGCACTCGGAACCATAGACACACTAGCTTTCTGAACAACCGGGACGACGAGACGTGGCACCTTGCGACGGACAACCACACACACCTTGGGCGAAACCTTTATCATTTCTAAAACAGGCTGTTAAAATTCTAAGCATGTTTTAGTAATGGCACCTGTAGTTGACCTGTATCGCGAGGGGCGGCTGAGGCTCGACTGGGAACAGTACTGGTTCAATAGAGTGTTCTTGGTGGTGGTCCTAGTGGGCCTGTACCTACTGTTGACACGTAGGCGAACCAAGGAGTCGTGGGAACGGTGACCGGACTTCGGGTTCTTACGAACCCTCGTAAATCCCAGAAGCGATACCAAACTTGACGCACTGCTCGCTGGACAGGTACATGTCATGCTTCATCATCCTCAGGAGCTTCTTCTCGGGGAGCTCGGTCTGCTGCCGGTAGACATCCACCATCTTGCCCATGAGCATCTCTAGATTCTTGATCTCATCCTTCAGGTCCTCAAACTTGACCCACGCAGACGAGTCTGAGGAAATCTGATGAATCAGGACGTGCGAGTGCTCCTTGACCAGCCGCTTGTGACCACCAAGGAGCAGAAGAGTGGCCGCGGAGCAGCACAGCCCGTCCGCAACCGTAGTCACCGGGACCTTTGAGCTGCGAATGTGATCCATGGCGGAAAACCCGGCAAAGACGTCTCCGCCACCACTGTTGATGAAGAGCAGAATCTCAGCCGGCTTTGTCTTGGCGAGCTTCCGCAGTTCTATGTTCAGCTTGAGAATCGTCTCATCCGAGATTTCCTCGTAAAAGTAAATCTCATTGTCTAGCACCTCGATGTTCAGCTGAGGCTCTTCCTCCTCGTGCATTCTTCTTGAGTTTCTGGATCGTCTTTTGTTTAAGTCGGCCGGTGAGATCACCAATCTTCAAAGTGTCCAGGTCCGTCAGGCCCAGTGGGTTCTCCTCGCGGAGTGCGTACGCCCTGGCAACTTCGATCGTCTCGTGGTCAAGGCCAGATTCCCTGAGCTTCTTGCGCTTCATGCACTCGTTGAGGAACTTTGACCATATGGTTGCCGAGGCTGCAGGTTCTTTCAGTCTTCCCTTGATGATCCGAAGAGGCACAGAGAATGCAAAAAAGTTGAAATACTTGAGCGTCTCATAGTTCCATTGACCACGATATATCCTTTGATCGATGACCGACGCAAACGACAGACTCTCCAGGAGCTCCACGGATTCCTCTATGGTGCAAACCTTGGGAAAGTTTTCAAACACGAGACCAATGCCGTTGCCATGTTCCGCCCCACACTTGTTGATTGCGTCGAGGGCCCCGTGGTCCTGGTCCCTGGACATCTGTTCTATGAGGTAATCCTTGGGGTCCATGTGGATGTCTCGGATGCCAAAGAGCCCGCGAAGGTTCTTCTTGTTTGTGTGTTCATGGTTCCATAGACCATCGATCGGCTTTGGGTTTACATAGATGGTCTTGGGTCGAGTGAACCATTGTGAGAAAGTTTTCGAGTCGAGCGCATCAAAGTTGTCCACCAGGATCCATCGATGATCAACCCTTGACATGAACTCAACGGGGTCATCATAGTCAATCTCGAGGATCCCAGGAAACTGCTCACGAACCCAAGTAGTCTTGCCACATCCGTACGGTCCCCAGAGGCACACTGCGGTCGTGGCATCGTCAAATATCCTAGAAACTTTTGGCGTCTTGGTAATAAAGCGATCCATGGAGATCGCCGATGAACTGGTTGGGATGGCCCTAGAAAATAAGTGGCTCAGGATCTTTATAGCCGGCTATGTCTCGAGCAATGTGACCATCATGGCGATGCTCACGGTGATTCTGTGGAGGATACTCCGGAAGTAGGTCCGGGGACCCAGGCACTTTAGAAACTAGCCTCTCCATAAAACCATGGAGTTTGCAGTAGTGAGCCCGACGGCTACGATGCCTCAACAGACTTCAGTCGGTTACGACATTTTCAGCGCCGAGGGTTATGCAGTCATGCCCGGAGAGCGCGTGGTGGTTTCTACCGGCGTGACTGTGAAGATTCCTCCTGGCCATTACGGCGTGCTTCACCCAAAGACTGGTATCATGATCAAGCATGGTGTGAATGTGTCAGGTATCATCGAGCCAGACTACATGGGTGAGCTCAAAGTGGTTCTGTTCAACCAGGACCGCAAGAACACTTTCGTCATCCGTCCCGGCTACCGCGTGGCTTCGCTAGTTTTTCAAAAATCTGAACCTTTCTAGAAAGTTTGCAGACCGTGAACTAAGTGCAGAAAACTCATCGATAGTCCAATAGGCACCCATGCTGCGATTACACCCCGAACAAATTGGTCTCAAGTTGTCAATGTCGTCCGTCCCACCCTTTGATCTCGGAATGTTGTGACCCGCCTCGAATGTAAAAGGGGTCACCAGATTCTCGCACCACTGTACCCAGCACTTGGCCTCGAACTTGTTTCCGTTATAGACCCTCCAGACCTGTTCGCGGAGAGCTTTGGGGAGCCTGGTTCGCTTCATCTCCTCTTCCGAGCCGGAAGGTCTTTAAGAATGTACTTGTAGACCCTTGCTACTGCGTACGGATACTCAAGTCCCTTGGGACGACCAGCAGCCTCGCCCTGTCTGTACACTCGGTCGAGTACCTCATATGGCACACCGAACCGTTTCGCCAAAAGCTTCTTGTCAAATGGCAGACCTGGATACTTTTGATGGAACATCTGAGCCCACATTTAAGATCTGTACACCAAAAAAGTCATGACGTGGCTCTTGATCGATGGTTCATGGAGCATGGAACCATACCGAGAAGTACTCCACGAAGCCATGACAATGGCTGACTCTACGAGGCGGTTCGTGTTCCGGACGAGCACAGAGCCCATTGGAATTTTCGAGAACACGATCGACATTTACGGTAGGTCCGCGGTCTGGGACTGCTTCGCAGAGTTTGCCAACGAGCTCACAAAGCATGAGCCAGGGATTCTCATAGTGATCACGGACGGAGATGACACCGGCAGCACGCGAGAATCTCAAGGAACATGCAGGTCACATCGAAGGACTCTCGAAAAGCTAGGCTGGAAGCTCTTCTTCCCGGTCTTTAAAATTTAGCAGCTCTAAAAAAGCATGGTGGTGTTCCAGGCTGTCGCCTGGGATGCACGCGACAACGAGGGGAGTTTCGAAATTACAGTCTTTGGGCGGTCAGCCGAAGGATCCTCCGTAGCTGTAAGTTTCCCATTTTATCCATACTTTTTCATAAAAGGGACACACAAGATAGCCGATGCAAGGTGCGAAACCGTCCGAGCCAAGACTCTTTGGGGATTTACAAACTCTGAGCTCCAGGTGTTCACCAAGGTTACTACGAAGACGCTCGAGGAATTTCGGAAGCTTGCCTCGCGTGCAAGGTACAAGAAGCTCGAGGTTTTCGAGGCGAACATCGATCCACTCCTACGGTTTTTCCATCGCTCGGGAATCAAGCCATCCGGATGGCTCGAGGCCAAGGGTCTCCGGTCGTTCCACACGACATGCGACTTGGAGTTTATGGCTGAGTCATGGAAGGACCTGACGCCAGTTGATCGCGAGGACCTCGCACCGCTCCGGGTAGCCTCGCTGGACATTGAGTGTTTTTCTAGCACGGGTAGTTTTCCAGACCCCGATGTACCGGGTGATCAGGTGTTTCAGATTGCTGTGACGGTTGGCCAAGAGTCGGTGTGCTTGTCGCTCGGTCGGGCGGACGGGTGTCGCCTTTTCGGGACCGAGCGCGAGCTCCTCCAAGGGTTCAAAGACCTACTCATGGAGCTCGATCCTGACATTGTGACGGGCTGGAACATATTTGGGTTTGATCTCGAGTACCTGTACAAACGTATGATCCTACTCAAGTGTGACCCGGACACATTCTGCTGGGGCCGGAGGCGCGAGGTTCCTGTAGTGCTCCAACGAAAGGAGCTTGCATCGAATGCTCTCGGACAGAATGTCCTCAAACTCGTGCCCATGAGCGGCCGGTACACCTTTGACTTGTTTCAGACGATCAAGGCGGAGCACAAACTGGAGAGCTACTCGCTGAACAACGTCTCCAAGGAGTTTCTGGGAGAGTCCAAGCATGACATGCCCATCAAAGAGCTTTTTGAGACTTTCCGGGCGGGTGGAGACCTCACGCGGGTTGCGGACTATTGCAAGCAAGACACTGCACTCCCTCTGAAGCTCATGAAGAAGCTGTGCACTCTGGAGAACCTCATCGAGATGTCCAAGGCGACCTGGGTACCGCTCAGCTTTTTGAGCGAGCGTGGCCAGCAAATCAAGGTGTTTTCACAAATCTCAAAAGCTGCTCGCGAGCTCGGTTTCCTCATTCCATCGTGGGTCGATCCCTTGGTCATCCTGAAAAAGCTGAACCCCGGAAAAACGGAAGAGGAGCTCACGAGGTTCGAGGGTGCGACGGTACTCGAGGCTCAGACCGGTGCTTACTTTCGACCGATCGTCGCGCTCGACTTTGCGAGTCTGTATCCGAGCATCATGATGGCTCACAACATGTGCTACTCAACCCTTGTCATGGATCCCCGTTATGACAATCTGCCCGGTGTAGAGTACGAGCAGCACGGGCCGTATCGCTTCGCCCAAGGGGTTCCGAGTCTGTTGCCAAAGATTCTCGCGGACCTCAAAGAGTTTCGCAAAAAGGCCAAGAAAGACATGAAGCTTCAGCCAGAACTCGAGAGTATCTACAACGGTAAGCAGCTCGCGTACAAGATTTCAATGAACTCGGTCTATGGTTTCACGGGTGCACTCAAGGGTATGCTGAGCTGTTTGCCGATCGCGTCGTCCGTTACGCGCAAGGGTCGCGAGATGATCCAAGCCTCCAAGGACTACGTAGAGGCTCACTTTGAGGGTGCAAAGGTCCGGTACGGCGACTCGGTGCTACCTGGAACCCCGGTCCTGACTCGCCAAGGACCGAGGACGATCGAATCACTCGGAAGCGACTGGGTCGAGTATCCAGGATTCAAGCCAGCTGAAGAGCTGCATCAAAAAGAGTCTTCTGACTGTTCTTACGAGGTGTGGACGAGCTCAGGCTGGTCAAAGGTAAAGCGCGTGATTAGACACAAATGTAAGAAGAGAATTTTCAGGGTTATTACCGGTGAAGGTGAAGTTGATGTAACAGAGGATCATTCACTTCTCGGACCAAATCTCGAACAAATCAAGCCAGGCGAAGCTAAAGTCGGTGATGTATTATATCATTCTTTTCCTAATTTGTTAGGTTTC
>Ga0214170_1000463_pt1 | contig 14642 bp, 14 predicted proteins | sample TroBogEpilimnion_2_FD_153008 | JGI IMG/M metagenome (GOLD analysis project Ga0214170, IMG submission 153008) | Freshwater microbial communities from Trout Bog Lake, WI - 27JUN2007 epilimnion | ecosystem: Environmental > Aquatic > Freshwater > Lake > Epilimnion/Euphotic zone | place: Trout Bog... | reverse complement strand
CAGGTTCAAACACGACACCGGCCGTGATTAACTTACAAACACTCGGTGACGAAGAATACAATCGTTATAATTTAAGTCAAGCTATTCCGGGTTCTTCTATTTTGAATCACAATAATCAATTTTATGGTGGTTTACCAGCTAATCATACTGAATTGACGAATGTTAGAAACTACCGTAATTATTTGTTACAACAATCCGATTGGACAGATACGTTATCTGCTCAGGCTAGACTTGGATCTAAGTATCCAGTTTGGCAAAAATATCGTCAAGCACTTAGAGATGTACCACAAAAAAATCCAAATCCATATATCGTAATTTGGCCAACTATTCCAAATTGAATTTGGTTCAGTTAAAAACGGCATAAATATCCTATAGTATACACCTATAGGATATTATCATGCCAGCAGCCTACGCAGACCTCTATCTGGACCAAGGTTCTACATTCAATTCTCAGACCACATTAACCGACCTCTATGGTAACGGTTACAACTTGGCCGGATTCACCGTGTTTGCACAGGCTAAAAAATCATATTACTCTAGTAACGTCTTCATTAATTTTACCACCTCAATTATAGATGCCAACAATGGTATCATAGAACTGAGTGTACCTGCTGTAGATACAGCCAATGTTCCTGCAGGTAAATTGGTATATGATATTGTTATCAAAGACTCCTCTAATACTATAACAAGAGTTGTAGAAGGTCAAGTCATTGTCAATCCTGGTGTCACTGGTGTCTATTCCTCATATGGTTCTGAAGTATAATGCCTGTAGTAACCATCAATCCCACTCAAAACTTTACTGTCCGAACTACGGTTAATCCTAACCAATCGTATTCGGTCAGAGGAACCACGACATTCGTAGGTTCGGCTAACTTAGCCACAGAAATTACACAAATTGGTGCAACAGCCAATGCAGCTTCTTATGAAGCCAATGTAGCGTATGTTTATGCTAACTCAGTTTATGGTATTGCCACTTCTGCTTTAACTGAAGCCAATACTGCATATACATTAGCAAGTGGAGTAAGTGATACAGCCAATATAGCGTTGTCGGAAGCAAATACAGCATTCATTTTAGCTAATAATGCCATAACTGAAGCAAATACCGCTTATGTTTTAGCAAATAATGCAGTTCAACTTGTCAATGGCAACCTTGACGGTGGTACTTTTTGATTTATCGTTTTCAATAAATAGTCGTATAACAATTATTATAAGGACCAAAAAATGGCCAGTTATTCAAATACAAGTATCCTGATTAAACGTTCTACCGCAACAGGTACGCCAGGTACACTTAAAGCAGGTGAATTAGCATATTCATACTTATCTAATACAATCTTCATTGGTAACTCAACAGGTACTGGTGTTGTTAACGTAGGTGGTCAATATTATACTTCACAGATTGACAATGCAACAAGTTTAAATACGCCAAGTACCATTGTTAAACGTGATCCAGGTGGTAACATTTCTGTTGGTTACATCACTGCAAACGGTATTTCCGTTACAGGATTGATTGCCAACTCAGCAAACTCTTTATCTCAAACACAATATTTTGGTGCATATGGTGATGCAACTGCGGCCAACGTAGCATTTAATGGTACTGCTAACGTTGAATTAGAGATTTCTTTAGCAACAGTTAACTCAAATATTGGTACATACGGTAATACAACAACAATTCCATCTATCACAGTAGATGCAAAAGGTCGTATTACTTCTATTTCTAACAGTACCATTTCAACATCATTCACAGTTACTGGTAATACAGGTTCTGGTTCACAATCCGGCGGTGGTACATTAACACTTGAAGGTAACGGCACTGGTATTACAACAACAGTTACTGGTTCTGGTGGTAATGAAACAGTATTGTTTGGTACTGATAATACAGTTTTACGTACTAATACATCTTCAATTGGTCCACAAACAATTGGTACAGACGTTTCTATTTCTGGTAACTTGATTGTTTCTGGTACTGCAACATATGTAAATACATCTATTGTACAAACTAACGACTCAATGATTGAGTTGGCAGCCAATAACACTACGGGTGACGTAATTGATATTGGTTTCTATGGATTGTATAACAATGGATCAACAAACAATATTACCGGTTTGTTGCGTGATGCAGGTTCTAAGAACTATTATTTGTTTGCAAACATTGCGGCTACTAATGCTTCAATAGCAAACACATTAAGTAACAATTACTTTACACAAGCAAATACTGCCACGTTATATACAAACGTTAATGGTTTCCAAGGTACATTTGGAACTGCAAACATTACAAATGCAACAGTTGGTACACTATCATTAACCAATGCGTTAGCAGTTGGCCAAGGTGGTACTGGTGCAACATCATTCACTGCCGGCAGTATTGTTGTTGGTAACGGCACAGGTGCATTACAAGTTCTTGCAAATACAGGTACAGCAGGTACATATGCAAACGCAGCTTATGTTCCAGTAATTACTACTGACGCATATGGTCGTGTTTCAAATATTACAAACACAGCAATTGCAATTTCTGCTTCTCAAGTTACTTCTGGTACATTAGCAATTGCTCAAGGTGGTACTAACAGTAGTTCATTTAATAGTAATCAAATCACATATTACAATGGTACTGCAATTGTATCATTGGCAAATACTGGTACTGCTGGCACATATGGTGCAATCAATTACATACCAATCATAACAACAGACGGATTTGGTCGTGTTTCTTCTGTATCTAACACAGCAATTGGTGGTTTATCTGTATCACAAGGCGGTACTGGTGCAGCCACATTTGGTTCTGGTCAAATTCTAATTGGCAATGGTACTGGTGCAATCTCATCACTTGCAAACACATCATTCTCCAATACAGGAATTGCTGCAGCAAACTCAACAATCACATCGTTGTCTGTTGATGCATACGGTAGAACTACTGCTGCTATCTATACAGCAATTGCTGGTCTTACTGTTGGCCAAGGCGGTACAGGACAATCATCATTTACCTCTCAAGGTATTGTTTACGGAAATGGAACTAGTGGTTTGAGTGTAACTGCAGCCGCAAGTACTTCTGACCAAACATGGTCTAACCAGATTCTAACCGTAAATAATTCTGGTGTTCCAACATGGACTACAACTATGGACGGCGGAACATTTTAAAATGTTTTTAAATAACAAATATACTTTTTGGTACAACAATATCATTGTTAAAGCCAAAAATAGAAATGATAACTTAGGTTATACGGAAAAACATCATATTATTCCTAAGTCATTAGGAGGTAATGATTGTGAAGATAATCTAGTAAAATTGACATTAAGAGAACATTATCTTGTACATCAACTATTAGTAAAAATGGTTGAAGGAAAAGAAAAACAAAAAATGATTAATGCTTTTTGGGCAATGGCAAACATTAAACTCAATAGATTAACAAGTAAACAATATGGAAACATGAGAATTTTAGCAAGTCAAGTTCATTCCAATTTAGTTCAAAATAAATGGAATGATCCAAATTCTTATTATAATAGCTTAGAATATAGAAAAAAACAAATTATTGTACAAAAAGAAGTTCAAAATAGACCAGAAGTTAAATCAAAAATTTTTGCAAAAAGAGCTAAAGAATATTTTATAACAAGTCCAGAAGGAACCACTTATATGATAAAAGGATTATCTAAATTTTGTAGAGAAAAAAATCTACACGCAGGAAATATGAGTTGGTTAGCCAATGGAAAATTGAAATATTATAAAGGATGGTCTTGTGTGGAAAAACTCTAAATACTTGATTATGTTATAACAGGAGTTTGAAATGAGTGAAAAGTATGTGAATTATTATGTTGAATTAATGACTAGCACTATGCAAGATGCTGTATTGAGAAACATCTCTTTACAAACAAATCTTAAAATTAGTGACGAAGCGATTGGTGAATTGAATCAAAAAGTTGAAGAGTTAGAATCAATTGTTGAGAGCTTGAGAAATGAAACATCAAGCTCTCAACAAGATGCTAATGAAACAATTAGAAGATTACGTGAAGAAAAAGATTCATCAATTAATAATATTGTATCTGAAAAAGATAGAACTATTAATCATCTGATTGAAGAAAAAGATAGATTGCTTCGTGAAGTGAGAGAAGAAAAAGATAGAATTATTAATGATTTGAGAAATGAAATTAATAATTTAGGTGCTATGCGAAATGAATATGAAAATATTAAGCATCAAGTTCATCATGTGGATACATTTAGAAATGAATTGAATAAAGAACGTAATGAGCACCAAAAAACTCGTGATGACTATGAATTTAAGTTGAAAGAGTTAAAAGACCAAATTGATTATTTGCAATTACCTCCTGCCAAACGAAAAAAGATTGAAGCTTCAAAAAACATTGTAGTTGAAACACCAGCATTGTTGGATGTATTAACTAAAACCGATATAACAGAAGACGGCGGAACGTTTTAATAAATGGCATTTGCAAATACAACCATTCAGATTAGGAAATCTGGAGCAACAGGTAATGTACCAACATCACTAAATTTTGGTGAGTTGGCCATTAACTATTTTGACAATAAACTGTACTATAAAAATGGTGCAGGTAATATTTCGTATTTCTATGGCGCCAACAATGGTCCGTCATTTGCGACTGCCAATGTTGGTGGCACTCTTATCATTTCTTCTGCACCTAATGATATTCTAAGTTTTGCTAATAGTGGTGGTATTAATGTTATTGGTAATACTACAACAAAGTCAATAAGTCATCAAATTACAGGATATCAAACATTCTTAGCTCCTTTTAGTGGAGCATTGACATCTGCACAGATTGGTGCATTAATTCAAATAAATGGTAATGTAACTATACCCAATGCAAATAGTTGCCCTCTTGGTGGAACATTTACATTTACCAATGAAACATCCACTCAATATACAGTATCCGTTACTGGTGGTGCAGATTTTTTATATCATAATCCACTATTAAATTCATCCAATAAAAGTATAGCAATAAATTCTGGTGAAACATTGCAGATTGCTAGTCGTGGACCAGGATCTACCGAATGGGACTGTGTTGGTGGAACTGCTTTATTAAAATATACACAAACTACAAATGTAAACAGTTTGGTTATTAATAGTGGCGGTGGCGGTTCAATCACTTTTGCTGATGGTACAGTTCAATCAACTTCCGCAAGTTCTGGTTCAGTAGATACAATTGCCAGAGCTACTGCAAACGCAGCATTTATTCAAGCAAACTCAGCATATCAATCACAGAACGTGACTGGAACTTATGCAAATGCAGCATTTACAACTGCCAATAATGCATTGCCAAATACTGGTTCAGTGATAACTGTCAACACAAATTCTGTTCTTTATGTCTCAAATACAACTAATGCAACTTCAAATACTACAGGTGCATTGATTGTTTATGGTGGTATTTCTACACTCAGTAATGTATATGCAAACTCAATATACACCAATGGTTTATATTATGCAAACGGAACACCATATTCGACCGGCGGTGGCGGTAGTGCCGTTGTTGTTTCAGATGTTGCACCATCATCACCTGTGGCCAATTCTTTATGGTGGAAAAGTGATGAAGGTACATTAAAAATATATTATACTGATCCTAATGGTTCACAATGGGTTGATGCTGTTGCTACTGTTGCTGGTCCAGTTGGTCCACAAGGTCCTACAGGTCCTACAGGTCCTACAGGTAGTACTGGCCCACAAGGTGCCAATGGAACTAATGGTGCTAATGGAACATCACTCATAAGTAATTACGTTTATGATTTGGATGATATTTCGTATAAAACTGATGGATTTACAGGCACATTTCCATTAACTTACAATTATGCTTCAGCAAATATTAGTAGTCCATTCCTAATAACTGTCACAGTTAATGGAATATTACAACCGGCGTTTGACTATAAATATGATACTGTATGGCAATCATCAGTACTGTCTGCATCAAAAGGTTATACCATAGATAATGTTGGTAATCCAACGTCTAATGGTTACATAAAGTTTGCCGAATGTCCAACTCAAGGTTCACAAATACTCATTCGCACAGTTGTTGGCAATCCACCGACCAGTCTTAAACTATATCCATTCAAACCATTAGATGTTTTTATGGGTTACTAAATAAAACATTACTAGTTACCAATTTTTGGAGTTAAAATGGCACGTAAAGCTATACTTGATACATACTATTCGTTTAATCCTGCTACAAGAACGATTGTGATTCCTCACGCCGTTCCTAAAGAACGTTTAGTCTTGATTACGGACGTTACAACCAACCAAGTCATTTACAATTTTTCTGATCCAAATCTAACAACAACGTCTTATGTAATTGGTCTTGATACAGCAGGTACTTTTGCTTTAGCTAACTCTACAACGATTACAACTCTTACGTTAAATTATAATACTGCAGCTTTAAGTTCTACAGATAAATTACAAATTGTTGTTGACGAATATGAAGAAACGTTTAAGCCAGCAGAAACATATTTGGATCCAATTAACAAATTACGTACATCTACTCCACAGAGTTTAATTGATACTGACTATGAATATTCGGTACAAACAACAAAGTGGGAACAGTTGTCGTTGATTAATAATACACCTTTTGCTTACTATGTAACTGCAACTGGTTCTGCCAACGTTATTAACATAACTGCCAACTCTGGTTCAAGAGTATATACTGCTAACGTATATCCATATACACCACCAGCAGTCGGTAATGCAATTACAATTTTAGATACATTGTATGCTGGTGCTGATGGAACTTATATTGTTGATAGTAATAGTGCAGTCGGTAACACGTTCTCATACACAGGTAAATATTTTTATACTGGTACAACTAATAATCAAACCATCTATAATCCTGGCGTAACAATTGCTTATAATAGTTCTATCTTTAGTAATGCAGCAATTGGTTTAACTTCTGTGAGTGCAACAGGTAACGTAATGACATTTGTTACAAGCAATAATCACAACTTAGCAGTTGGTAATGAAATTGCTTTTACTGGTGCTAATACAGGTAACGGTTCTTGGACTGTATCTTCAGTCATCAGTCAAAATACTTTCACAGTATACAACACAGCAGGTTCAGCTGGTGCCGGTTTGGCAACAATTACCAGTGCATCTTTGTATGTTCGTCCGCAAGGCTTAGCTGTACACCGTGCGTTTGACGGTGGTGTTCGTTTTTCTACAAATGCTGCATCACATAACAATCAATATATTCGTCAGACTCGTAGATATTTCCGTTACCAATCTGGTAAGGGAATTCAAATGTCTACTGGTACAACATTGAAACCACAGTTGAATCTTGACGGTATTACTTCTTCTGGTACTTTGTGTACAGTAATTACAAAAGACCCACACAATATTGTTGGTGGAAGCCAAGGTGTTTATATTAATATCAGTGGTGCGAATGAAACTGCATACAACGGAACATTCCCAATTTTGAATGTTATCAATCCATATACATTTACTTATATTGCAAATAGTGTTCCAGTCAATACAATTGCATCCGGACCAATTTATGGTTCCATTTACTCTTGGTATGGTGCTCAAAACCGTATTGGTATCTTCGATTCACAAAACGGTTTATTCTGGAATTTTGATGGCCAAACATTGTCTGTAAACCGCCGTAGTTCAGTCTATCAAGTATCTGGTCAAATTCAAGCAACACCAGGTTCTACAACTATCAATGCTTCAGTTGGTTACCCAACATACTTCAGTAAACAATTAGTAGTAAATGACTTTGTTGTAATTAAAGGTATGTCATATCGTGTGACAAATATCAACTCTGACCAACAATTAACAATTTCTCCAGCATATCGTGGTCTTACCACATTAACAAATGCTGTGATGAGTCGAACAGTTGATACAACTATTCCACAAAGTCAATTCAATATTGACCGTTTAGATGGTACTGGACCATCTGGTTATACAATTGATTTGACCAAGATGCAAATGTTCTACATTGACTATTCTTGGTACGGTGCTGGTTTCATTCGTTTTGGTGTTCGTGCATCTGATGGTAACGTAGTATACTGCCACAAGATTATCAATAATAACGTCAACTATTTGGCCTATATGCGTTCCGGTAACTTACCAGGTCGTTATGAAACAAATACTTTTGCCAAGACAACATTCATGGCAGGTGGTGTATCTGGTGTAGGTACCAACTTACAAACTACAGATTCAACTATCTATGTTGGTAGTACTGCGGGTTTCCCAAATACAGGAACAATTTGGGTTAGAACTGCAAACAATGGTGGTTTAGGTAATTCTTCATCCGAGTTTATTAACTACACCGGTCTTACATCAAATTCATTTACTGGTTTAACAAGAGGCCAAGCAGGTAACTCAGCAATCTATGTTTCTGCCACAACAGGTAATAACATATTGACATTGGCTGCAGCAAACGGTACTACAGGTATTCAAATTGGACAATATGTGTTTGGTAATGCAATTCCTAACCAAGCATATGTTACAAGTTTTGTTCCTAACGCTACAATTACAATCAGTCAAGCTGCAATTGGTAACACAACAGGTAACTTGATTTTTGTTTCACCATTGAGTAACACTGCACAAACATTTATCTATACCGCTACTGCACAAACAGCAGTTGAGTTACATTCACCAGTACTAGGTCCAGAAATTAACCACTGGGGCACTTCTGCAATTATGGATGGTGGTTTCACACAAGATAAGTCATTCATCTTTACAAAAGGTATGACAAGTACTATTAACGTTGCTGCTGGACAATCACAAGCGGTTATGAGTTTCCGTGTTGCACCAACAGCAAGTAACGGCGTACCTGGTACAGGTTTAGGCATTCGTGAAGTTATTAATCGTATGCAACAGTTACCATTTGAAACCGACATATATGCAAACGGATCATTCTTGATTACTTGTGTATTGAATGGTACAACATCAAATACAGCAGAAAACTGGGTGAATGTTGGTGGTTCAAGTCTGACACAATATATTTTCCATAACCAAGGCACCACAGTAACTGGTGGTGAATCTGTGTTTGGTTTCTACTTGAATACTAATCAAGGTACATACGCCACAACACAACAAGATTTGACACAGTTGCTTGCACTTGGTACTAGTATCTTAGCTGGTGGTACTGCAAACGCAGCAACAGGAATTTATCCAAATGGTCCTGACGTATTGACCTTCTCTGCTCAAAATATTGATACTGCAACTCGAGCAATTCAAGCACGTTACTCTTGGAATGAGGCACAAGCTTAATTTAGGATTACAATGGCACTCAATTTTCCAGCCAGTCCGTCAGTTAACCAAGTATACACCTCTAATAATCATTCATGGATTTGGAATGGTGTTACTTGGGTAACCAACAATTCAAACATATACACCACATTTCCGTTTGATGAATTTTCTGGTAATGGTTCAACTGTAACTTACTATTTAAGTAGATCCCCAATTGGTAATTCAGCTATAGTTGTTACCGTATCTGGTGTTACACAAATACCAGATGGCACATCATATAGTGTTTCATCAAATCAACTAACATTTTCTAATCCTCCGCCAGTAGGAACAAATAATATTGTTGTACTATATCTTGGTTCTTATAGCCTTGTTAGTTCAGCCACAACAATAAATCCAATTTCAGCAAACACATCTTCTGGACCATTTAATCCAATATTGGTAAACACCAGTAGTTCTAATGCAACTCCTTATGTGGCAAATACATTTCAATTTGTAAGCTCTAATGGTTATTTTGCCACATCTGGTAATGTATTTGTTAATGGAAGTCTTACTGTCGGTGGTACAATCACAGGAACATTGGCCAATACAGGTGTAACATCAGGAACTTATGGTGATTCATTTAATATTCCAGTATTGGTTGTTAATGCTGGAGGTCAAATTACATCAGCATCTAATGTTGCAGTTAGTGTTGGTACATCACTAACAGACGATACAACAACTGCAACAGTACATTATCCATTATTAACAACTTCAACATCTGGTTCTATTTCTATAGCAAATACATCAAGTGCAAAATTAACATATGTTCCATCAACAGGAACATTAAGTGCTACTGTGATGACTTCCACATCAGATGCAAATTTAAAAGATAATGTTAGTATAATTGAAAACGCATTAAAAATTGTAAATAGTATTGATGGTGTTAGATACAATTGGAAAGATAGTCAATTACCTTCTGCTGGTTTGATTGCACAACAAGTTGGTATTCTTATGCCAGAGTTAGTCATCACAGACGATAAAGGAAATCAATCATTAAATTATAATGGTGTGATTGGTGTCTTGGTCCAAGCCATCAAAGAATTGAATAGTAAAATTGATAAGTTACAAGGTAAACAATAATGCAAACATTACCTCAGTTACAAGTACTTCCAGTTGTTAATGATAACACAACTTTTTATTTGGATATGCAGCCAAATTATGGCGGCAAAACAAATTATTTCTATGCATCACCGAATGTTACTTTTTCTCCAATTACTAATACATTAAATCTTGCTAGTAATTTAAATGTTACAGGAAATACGAATCTTGCTAGTAATTTAAATGTTACAGGAAATACAATTATTTCTAGTAATTTAAATGTTACAGGAAATATAACAGGAACACTAACAGGTGTATTAACAACCGCACAAGGTGGAACAGGTAGTACAAACTCTTGGCAATTAGTACCAGTTTATCCATTAGATGGCAAAACATATACATGGAATTTTACTACTTGGTCTTGGGTAGAAACTATAATCTAAAAACCAATTCTATTATTAAATAAATAGGTTATAATAGGAGATTTCCCATGGCTTCATCACCAATTCTAAACAGACAAGATTTTACAAACTATTGTTTACGTAGGTTGGGTGCGCCTGTCATTGATATCAACGTAGATGAAGACCAGGTATCAGACCGTGTTGATGATGCCATTCAATACTGGCAAGATTATCATTTTGACGGCGCACAAAAGTTTTATTGGATTCACTATGTTACCGCAGATGATATTGCTCATCAATATTTGGATGCATCTCAAGCTACAGACGCAAACGGTAACAATGTAAATATTCTTGGCATTACCCGTATTTTTCCGTTGACCGATTCTCAAGCCACCATCAATATGTTTGACTTGAGATACCAACTACGTTTAAATGAATTGTATGACTTCACTTCTGCGTCCTACATCAATTATACATTAACTCAACAACACTTACGTTCTTTGGAACTACAGTTCACAGGTGAAGTTCCTATTCGTTTTGTGCGTAATATGCAAAGACTTTACATTGATTGGGCTTGGGGTCAAGGTTATGAAGTAGGTGTAGGACAAGTTGTTGTCTCCGAATGTTATGGTGCAATTGACCCAAATACATATCCAAATGTATGGAATGACCGTTGGTTAAAAGAATATGCCACAGCTCTTATCAAGAGAACATGGGGTGAGAATATGAAGAAATTTGGTGGATTGCAATTACCTGGTGGCGTCACTTTAAATGGCAAAGAAACTTATGATGAAGCTATGGAAGAAATTGCTAGATTAGAGAAAGACATGATTGAAAACTATGGCGGTCCGCTAGAATGGTTCTTGAACTAACATGGCAACAAGTCAATATTTTAATCTTTATGGGTCTAGACCTGACCAAAAACTTATAGAAGATTTAATTGTAGAGTCAATTCAAATTCAAGGATTTAACGCATATTATCTGCCTAACAATAATGATGCGGCTCGAGATTTACTTTACGGTGAAGACCCAGTTAAATTTTTTAAGACAGCATTTCCATTAGAAATGTATCTCTCTAATGCCACAGAATATAATGGTGACAGAGAGATGTTTACCAAGTTTGGTTTAGAAATTCGTAACCAAGTTTCTGTGATTGTTTCTAAAAGAACATTCAGCCAAAGAGTACCACAAAATACATTTCAAAGACCACGTGAAGGTGATTTGATTTATATTCCAGTTCTTAATGGTACTGGTGAATTGTATGAAATCAAATTCACAAATCAAACTAAAGATTTCTTCCAGTTGGGTAGAAAATTACCATACTTCTATGAATTGGAACTAGAAAAATTCAAATACTCACAAGAAGTTATTTCTACTGGTATTGCCGATATTGATTCTGTTGTTACTGATTCTGGTTATACATTACATTTAATTACAGGTACTGGTTCAGGCACATATAACATACAAGAAATTGCATTTGAATCACCAGACAATACTTTGGCCAATGCATATGCTCATGGCACCGTTCAATCATGGATTCCTTCTACACACACATTATCATTATCAAATGTTTATGGAGCATTTACAGACGGTGGTGTGGCAATTGGTAACTCAAGTGGTGCAAGTTATACTGTATCAACTTATGACCCACTAGAAACACCGGCAATTAAAGAACCATATGATAATGGTTTAACTGCTGCGGCAGCCTCAGTAATTATTAACACTTCTGAAAATAATCCAATAGGTGGTCTATAATGTCTAATACCACCTACAATAGAATGATTCGTAAATTGACGGTTGCTTTTGGCAACTTGTTTGATAATATTACTTTGGTACGATACAATCCAGATGAATCTGAACAAGAAAGATTTATTGTTCCTCTAGACTATGCAGCCAAAGAATTATATGTTATGCGTCTTCAAGGTGATCCAAACCTAGACAAGAAGATTCAAATGGCTTTGCCACGTATGTCTTATGAGATGAATGGAATTTCATATGATGCAAGTCGCAAACAACAAACAAATATAAAGAACTTTGCTTACACAGGTTCACAATACCTTTCACAATACACACCAGTACCATACAACTTTGATTTTAGTCTTTATCTTTATGTTCGTAACATTGAAGATGGCAATCAGATTATAGAACATATTTTACCATACTTTGCACCAGATTATACAATTAAAGTCAACATGATTCCTGAAATGGGAATCGTAAAAGAAGTGCCTATTGTACTAAATAACACCACATATGATGTAACTTATGAAGGTGATAGAGATTCGGATACCAGAATGGTTATTTGGACTTTAAACTTCACAGTTAAAGGTTTTATTTTTGGTGCCATTAATGATAATGTTGGTTTAATTCAAACATCCATCACAAATATATACAATAATATAGATGATGAACATAATGTATTGTTTGAAATGAATCAAACAGGCACAGGAAATTATAAGATTGGTGAAATTGCATATCAAGGAACATCACCTTCATTTGCAACGGCAACTGGTAAAGTAGTTTCATATCAAAACTACAATTTGGTTCTTTCTGACTTGGTAGGCAATTTTGTTTCAAATCAAAATATTATTGGCCAAACATCAGAAGCAACCAGAAAGTTTTTAAACTACAAAGTTGTGCCAATTGAACTTGCTAAGATTGTTGTTAATCCAGTTTACGGTGATGTATTTGAAGATTTGTCATCAGAAACTGGTTCAGATGATTTAAGAACTGATGTTGGTGTGGAAGATATGTCAACCGAAACGGCTAATTCTGGACCATTCACCATTAATACTACCATTACGGAATATCCAAATACATAAAAGGTTAAAAAATGTCAAAGACGTTACAATTTAGAAGATATACAACAAGTAACCTTGCTAGTATTACTGGCGCCTCTGGTGAATTGATTGTTGATACCACATTAAATCAAATTACAGTGCATGATGGTAATACAGCAGGTGGTTGGTATGCAGCTAATGCAATTACTCTACAAACAGTTTCAAATACCACTAATACATCATATGCTCTATCAAACACAAATGCAAACAATATTGTTGCAGCTGGTGCATATGCTAACGCAGCATTTATTCAAGCAAACAATGCAGCCACATTAAGACCACAAAATGCACAAAGTAATAATTATGTATTACAATTGTCTGATGCAGGTAAGCACATTTATTATACAAACTCATCTAATGTAAATTTGTATATTCCAACAACAGCCAATGTTGCATTTGCTAATGGTAGTATTATCACAATTGTTTCACATACAACAACAGGCAATATTACTGTTGCACCAAATACAGGTGTCTCTTTATTTGCAGCTGGCAATTCTACATCAGGTAGTCACAATGTAACATCTTATGGTGTTGTTACACTAATGACAACTGCGGCAAATACTTGGTACATCCACGGATTTGGTCTTAATTAAAATATAAAGTTGTTATGAGTAATTTTGAAAAAAACATGGAAGAAATCTTTGATGTAACTTCATCACCAACACCAGTGGTGCCTGTTGTAAAAAAACAACAGTTGCCTTCGGTTGTAGATAAAGAAACACTTGAAGAAGATTTGACCGATGCATACGAACAAACTAAGGCCAATCTACAAGACTTGATTGACCAAGGTAAAGATGCAATGGCCGAAATCTTACAAATTGCAAAAGACGGTCAACATCCAAGAGCATTTGAAGTCTATGGTACGTTACTTAAAAATGTGGTAGACGCCAACAAAGAACTTCTTGCCGTTCAAAAACAAATGCGTGATATGGATAAAAAGAATCAAGCAAGCACCACAAATATTGATAAAGCAGCATTTTTTGTCGGCTCAACATCCGAGTTGAATAAACTCATTAAGGGTATGAATGAGTGAAAATAAAGAAAGTTACCGCGATAATATTTTACTAAAAAAGGTTGGTGTTCAAGTAAAATACACTCAAGAACAAGTTGAGGAGTATTTGAAGTGTGCAAAA
>Ga0214170_1000461_pt1 | contig 14679 bp, 10 predicted proteins | sample TroBogEpilimnion_2_FD_153008 | JGI IMG/M metagenome (GOLD analysis project Ga0214170, IMG submission 153008) | Freshwater microbial communities from Trout Bog Lake, WI - 27JUN2007 epilimnion | ecosystem: Environmental > Aquatic > Freshwater > Lake > Epilimnion/Euphotic zone | place: Trout Bog... | reverse complement strand
TTTCGAGGGCTATAGGCTCGGCGGATGTTTGCGCCATATAGGCGAAAAATAATTGGCGGTTGGTAAATACTTCAATTCTTTTATCTTTGCTTTCCATAATCAATACAAAAGTAACTGTGTGATTCGTTGAAATAACGAAAACTAACAAAAGTCATTTTTTCTTTCCTTGATAGCGTTACATTTGCCAGATTATTTTAAATGTGTAAAAAATACACATTGTATTTTAAACAGGTATTATTAAATTAAACAATATGTCAAATCACAAAATTCTGGAGTTATTGGGCGACAAAGCCGAATACTTATTGGGTCATGAGTCAAAGACAGTAGCTAAAAGTCAGTTACATCTACCTGGTGCAGATCATTTAGATACCATCTGGACACAAAGCAATCGTAGTAATCAAGTGCTTAGAAGCATGAACCAGTTATTGGGTCATGGTCGTTTAGGTGGAACTGGTTATTGCAGTATCTTCCCTGTAGATCAGGGTATAGAGCATAGTGCAGGAAGTGCTTTTTCTCCTAATCCAATCTATTTTGATCCTGAGAATATCATCAAATTAGCAATAGAAGGTGGTTGTAATGGTGTTGCATCTACTTTTGGTGTATTGGGTATTATGAGTCGTAAATATGCACACAAAATTCCTTTCATTGTAAAGATCAATCATAACGAATTCCTTAGCTACCCAAACAAATTTGATCAAACCATGTTTGGTACAGTAAAGAGTGCATGGGAAATGGGTGCTGTAGGTATTGGTGCTACTATTTACTGGGGTTCTGCAGAAAGTGCAAGACAACTGAAAGAAGTGGCTGAAGCGTTCGAATATGCTCATCAGTTAGGTATGTGTACCATTCTTTGGTGCTATACCCGTAATAATGGATTTAAAGTAGATGGGGTAGACTATCATACTTCTGCCGATTTAACCGGACAAGCAAACCACTTAGGGGTTACATTGCAAGCAGATATCATTAAACAAAAATTACCGACCAACAATGGTGGTTACCTTGCTACAAAACATGGTAAAACATCTCCATTGGTATACGAAAAACTAACTACCGATCACCCAATTGATCTTTGTCGTTATCAGTTATTAAATTGCTACAATGGTCGTGTAGGTTTAATTAACTCTGGTGGTGAAAGTAAAGGTGAATCTGATTTGTCAGAAGCAGTATACACAGCGGTTATCAATAAACGTGCTGGTGGTATGGGATTGATCTTAGGCAGAAAAGCATTCCAGAAACCAATTGCTGAAGGTATTAAATTGCTGAATGCTACCCAGGATGTATATCTTGATAATAGCATTACCATAGCATAATATTTATCATATTATTTTATAAAAAAGTGAGTAGGTTAACGCCTGCTCACTTTTTTGACTTTATATTTGTTGGCTCAAGATAAAACAATAGGAATAGTTTATGCATTCTTATTGCTAATCTTTCTTTTAAGACTTTGTGGTAACGAAAACGATTTAGATTGCCACCTTATTGTACAAATTAAATACAGGTTATGAAAAAAGAAAGCGCAGAGGATATAGAATTTAATTTAACAGGAAGTGAAACAGACCACCCCATCACATCGGCTACAGAACCTTCGAAGCCTAAATGGTATAAGCGTATCAGAAAAGGGATAACGACCGATACTGCGGATAAAAAGGAAACCCCTGAAGGATTATGGAATAAATGTCCGGATTGTAATTTCATAACTACTACACAGGATTTAAAAGAAAACCTCTTTGTTTGTCCAAAATGTAACTATCACCATAGAATAGGTAGTGAAGAATATTTCGAAACCTTATTCGACAACAATGAATATACCGAGCTTTGTGAGAATATCAGAAGCATAGATTTCCTTCATTTTACTGATTTAAAACCATATCAGAAAAGACTGGATGATATACACGCTAAAACCGATCTTAAAGATTCTATGCGTATAGGGGTAGGTAAAGTACATGGCGAATTGCTGGTAGTAGCTTGTATGGATTTTGAATTTATAGGAGGCTCATTGGGAAGTGTGATGGGTGAAAAATTCTGCCGTGCTATTGACTATTGTATCGAAAACAAATTGCCGTTTATGTGCATCAGCAAAAGTGGTGGTGCCCGTATGATGGAAAGTGCTTTTAGCTTGATGCAATTGCCTAAAACATGTGGTAAATTATCCGAGTTGAGCGATGCACAACTCCCTTATATCTCTTTATTAACCGATCCTACATTTGGTGGTATCTCTGCCAGCTTTGGTATGCTGGGCGATTTGAATATTGCAGAACCAGGAGCCTTAATTGGTTTTGCTGGACCAAGAGTAATTAAAGAAACTATTAAAAGAGATTTACCTGAAGGATTCCAGACCAGTGAATTTTTACTGGAGCATGGTTTCTTAGACTTTATTGTAGACAGAAAATCGCTTAAAGATAAAATACATCAGCTAATTGTATTGTTTAAAGGGTAATATCAATTTAGAAGCTGTTTGAGTTGGTAACGCTTTTAAATACTTAGTTTCCCCTTTCTTTTAGGGAGTAATGAAAGACTTTTACGAAGATTTTGTTTCAGCTGCTTCTTTACTATTTGTCCCATTGTTTCTGCTCTTAAAAAAGAAGGTTCATCAAAATATTCTGCCAGTTCTTCTTTCAACTGAAACACTTTATCAATGGATGATATTTGTGCAGTATGCATATTATCCAGCAACTCTTTAATACGATATTTTGCAGAGGATAAACGGAAGGCCATCAGGGTTCTTTCTTCTGCTCTATACTGCTCTACCGATTCCTTATTGAGGTGTTTCATTACCACATCTACAAAAGGTTTATTCTCTTTAAAGAACTGTGGTAAATAAAAATTCTTTCTTCCTTCATAAGACTGCTGATCAAAATCGATAGCCATAAACTTGTACTGTACTCCTACAATATCGGGCGTAATATTCACCACAAAATTGTAGCTACGCATATCCCCTAAAAGGTGGGTAAAACAACGCTCGTTGAATTTTACAAATTGCTTGGATAAACGTACCAGATTAGTATCGGGACTATCCAGATATTGTTTTACAAATATATCGCCGGGGATACCAGGAATATGTTCTTCCATCAGGGTTTGTCCGCAGGTAAAATAAGTAATACGGCTAGGGGATAATAAGTGTTCCAGTTCTATACCATATATACGGCTACTATCGGCTTTTTTTATATAGTAATGATCGTAGTTATCATTGAAACGATTGATGATGCGGATACGGAATGGCTGACTGTTTCCAAAGAAACAAAAATCGATGCCAGCAAGATCCAGCTGATCTACAAAACTAAAGTCTCCCTTAGTCTTTAATATAGCATAATTCAACACCAGATTTTCGCGAAGATCTTCCCAGTCGCGGGTATCGTAGATGGTACGTTCCCAGGCAGTATCTTTTCCTTCTTTATCTTTTATGGGAACTGTATAGGTAAAGCGGGTAAGATGCTCGTATAAACCAGGCAGCACCACTTCTCTGCCATAATGGTGCAGATAATTTCTTAATCTATTCGTAATAGGATAAATAGGTTTCTTCCTGCTAGGTTTGTCTACCCCATTTGGTTCATGAGCATCGTACATAATTTATTATATTTAATCTTCCAGCAAAGAATGGTTTTCGTCTTCCAGTAAGTTCATGTTTACCGCATCACTACCTGCAATACCTTCAATAGAACCCCTAATATGTGCAGCATTTAATAATACTTTTTCCAGTTGTTTTTCTCTAGCTTTCCAGAGTTTTTCCATAGCATCTCTTTCCCTTTGAATAGATAGCTTCATGGACATAAAACCTTCCCGGATAGCCTTCCACTGTTCGTTAAATTCATTGTTGGTAAGATAATCGTACAGCATCACCATTTTATCTCCTTTATTTTCCTGGCTTTTTTTTGCATCGAACAGTTTAAGGATGGTATTTCTAAGTAATAAAGCTACACTTCTTACTTCTATATACGTACAGATGTATACCCCATCCTTTTCGCCAAACTGTTGCATATCTTTCGGTAGGGTTTGGGTAACAATAATAGCAACATCAGCACCCAGTGTTCGCATATCTGCTTTCAGCTTTTCTATCCATTCGTTGGAAAAATCTTTGGTACGTTTACTTTCATAAATAATTTTTCCTGTTTCTATACCAAACTGATTTCTTACCGTTTGAATACAATCAGCACCACGTACGCCCTTTCCTACTTCTTGTACCTTATCGAATGGGAATGTATTTCTTAAAAGTTCTTCCAGTATCAGTTCCTGTACCTCACCCTGCAGTTGCATAGAACCCTGCTCTGCTTTTCGTTTCATTTCATCTACCAGCTTCTTCTGATCTTCTATCTGCTTTTCGAGTTCGCGGGTTCTTAGTTGAAATTCCTGTTCTTTTAAGTTGTTCTTCTCTTGTTCTTCTTTTTGTAATTGAGTCTTTAATAGTTCTCTTTCCTCCAGCATTTTTTTCTGGATAGTGATTTCCATTTCTGCTTCTTTATTTTTCAGCAGTTGCTCCTTTTGTAAAAATTCCAGTTCTTTTTTTCTCGACTCTTCCAGTTTGTTTTTGTTTTCTGCAACAGACTGTTGCAGCATAGTAATCTGATTGTTATAATCAGCAGCAATGCTTTGTTGTAACTGATCTTTTAATTTTTTGGTAATAGCTTCTTTTTCTGCTGCAAGTTTCTGTGCCAGTTCATGGTCTTTTTCAGAAAGCTGTTTTGCATAAGCGGCTTCTTTCTTTTTAAATTCCTCATCCTTTTCTTTCTTCCATTCTTCTGCCTTTGAATTCAGTTCTTTTTTTACCTGATCTCTAATGGCATCATTCGGTTCAAATTCATGTCCACAGTTTGGGCATTTAATATTATTAATCATATTATAACGATGTTATTTTAACCAAGATATTGTTTAAGGTCCCGGTCGTTCTCTCTTTTCTTAATGGTATCTCTTTTATCGTAATGTTTCTTTCCCTTTGCCAGACCAACTTCTATTTTTAGCAGATTCTTTTCGTTCATAAAAATTCTAAGAGGTACGATGGTCTGTCCTTTTTCTTTAATGATTGCCTGCAGTTTTTTAAGTTCTCTTTTCATCAGCAAAAGCTTTCTGTCATGAACCGCAATATGATTGTTTGTAGTACCCATGCTATATTCAGCAATATATAATCCTCTTATCCAAAGTTCATGGCCATCGAAGTAACAGAAAGAGTCATTGAAACTTACTTTTCCCTCGCGCACACTTTTAACTTCGGTACCTAGTAGAACGAGTCCTGCAGTATATTTTCCTTCAATAAAGTAATTGAAATAGGCCTGTCTGTTATTTATTTCTATCGACATATTATTATTATTCTTCACACAGCAATGTGTAATAACTACAAAAATATTTAAGTTGAACAGTAAAAAGACGGAAAGCGAAAAATAGTTTAGGAATAATAGAAGTCTACGGTAATTTTCTAATGAACAAAGGACAAAAAAAGGCTGACCACAAGGATCAGCCAGTAAAGTATTTTAATTAAAATAGAATATTAAGCAACTTGTTTTTCTTTATGCTTTTTAATCTGATTAATTACCGCTTCTAAAGCATTATCAAATGATTCTTCAAATGACTTACTAGAAGCTTTTACAAAAAAATCATGCTTAGGTACATGAACATTAATTTCTACTACTTTGTCCTTAATTGCATGAACAATATTGTCCAGCTTTAAGTAAACGTCAACTTTAGTAATCTTGTCATGAAAGGTGTTTAGTTTTTCAATTTTCTTGTTAATGAATTCTAATAATCTTGCATCGGCATCAAAATGAACTGTCTGAATGTTTACGTTCATATAGCATAATTTTAAAATGGTTAAAGAATAACAATTAATTCTTATTAATTACCGTACTAAGGTACGTAGTTTATAGTTATTAATTCCTATTTATATTAATTATTTTAAAATAAAAAAGCTGCATAATATTTATGCAGCTTTTTAAGTAGTGTTATTTGATATTATCTTATTTTTTAATCAAAACAGTAGATTGTTTATCATCATTATCAACTATAGTAAGAATATACTTTCCTGTCTTTAATTCATTTACATCAATAGTTGTTTGAGAAGATCCTTCTACTAACTTAGAAGAGGTTAACAATTTACCATCTGTAGAATGAACCAATAAAGTAGCATTGTTAGATACTTTAGTATAAGAAACAGTAATGTTTGCAGCAGCTGGATTAGGATAAATACTTAATCCACCAGATACTTTACCATTTACGCTAATAACTTTACTATATGTAAAAGTTCCATCAAGATTATTTATTTTTAAACGATAATAAGTAATTGCTTTAGGTGCAGCATCGTTAAATGAATAATTTGAGTTAGTGTTATTCTGAGATGATATTGAATTTACTGTAGTAAATGTTTTGCCATCAGTACTTTTTTCTAGTTCAAAATTAGCAATGTTTACTTCATTGAATGTATTCCAAGTAAGTTTGGTAATATTATTAACTACAGAAGCATTAAAACCTTTAAGAGATAAAGGTAAAATGGCATCGTAACTAACCGTTACACTATCAAAACCATGAGTACCACCAGAACCATAATTTTTAGCACCAGAAGAAGCTTTATAAGCCGTAGTTCCTGGAACAAATACCGGGGTAACTAAGAAGCGAAAGTTAGCATTGTCATTTACTGCAGTAATGCTTGATAAATCGAAATTAATTAAAGCAAAAACTGTTTTTGATTGAGCGCCAGTATCATATACTACACTATTGGCAACATCAGTCCAATAAGCTCCACCTGAAGATATATTAGAAATAGTTGGATTAGTAGCAGAGAAAATAAAAGTATTCCAAGTTGATCCACCGTCTGTAGAATATTTCATTTGGTGTGTTTGAGAAGCTGTAGCACTTAGTTTGTAATAATAACAAACGTGAATACCTTTTTTGCCTGCTGTACTTGTAGCAAAAACAGTTCCTGTTAAACCACTTGAGTCGGTAGAAAGGTGAGGATAATTTGTTGTCCCTAATCTTTTACCAGTTTTACCAGAAGACCAGTTACCAGAAGATTTAGTAACAGCACCAAGATAAGAGATAGTTCCTGTACCGCCGCCTGGAGATGGGCTAGGATAAGAAATACTAGAATCATCAAAACTCCAATTGGTTAAAACAGTTTGTGCTTGCGTTATTGCTGACCCCAACAACAGAATAGATAATGAGAGTAAAATTTTCTTCATAACGTATAATTTTTTCAAAAATAGCATTAAAACCAACTTAATTAGCGCAAAGGCTCAAAATAATTGACATAAGTAGAAAAAATGTATCATATTTGAATCGATATCAACCATTTTATGCGACAATTGAAGTGTTTTATACTGTTTTTCTTAAGTACTGCAATATTTTTTACTGCTGCTGCTCAGCAGGTAAAATCCTTTTCTATCAGAGGAATTATTCTGGATGATAATGATTTACCAATAAGCGGTGTTTCTATTTCTGTTCTAAATAAAAACATAGGAGTAATATCAAATGATAGTGGCTATTTTAATTTAAAATTCTCGGCATCACAGTCAGTTGCAATAGTATTTTCTCATACTGGATTTAATACCTTAAGAAAAATAATTTCAACCAAAAATAGATTGGATTCATTAATCATTCATTTGGAGAAAAATGTTACCTTATTAAATGATGTGGTAGTTAAAGATGAAAGAATTAGAAGAGAGGCCGGAAGAATTGAAATAAATCCTGATAGAGCCGTTATAAACCCATCACCAATAAGTGGCATTGAAAGTCTTTTAAAAGTATTTGTAGGGAGCAATAATGAGCTTACTTCTCAGTATTCTGTAAGGGGTGGTAGTTATGATGAAAATCTTATTTATGTGAATGATTTTGAGGTTTTTAGGCCTTACCTAATCAAAAGTGGACAACAGGAAGGACTTAGTTTTATAAACCCAGAACTGACTGGTAATGTAAAATTTTATAATGGTGGTTTTCAAAGTAAATACGGCGATAAAATGAGTAGTGTATTGGATATTACATATCGAAAACCAAAACAGTTTAGTGGTTCTGCATATGTAGGATTATTAGAACAAGGTTTGCACGTAGAAGGTATATCAGACAATAAAAAATTTACTTATTTATTTGGAGTAAGAAATAGGAGCAATAAAAACCTGCTGAGCAGTCAAACTACTAAAGGGAACTATATTCCCTCATCCTCTGATTTACAATCCCTTATTACCTGGCAATGTTCTAAAAAATGGCAGTTAGAATTGTTTGCAAACTTTTCTACAACCAAATTTGAACTATATCCCGAAGAGGCTAAACTAACATCTTCTGTTTTTACCCCTTTATACACTACCAATATTGGTTTGGATATTTATTTTCAAGGACAGGAAAAAGATGCATATCAAACAAATTTTATTGGGTTTGCAGCAACCAACCAAATTACCAAAAAACTTAAGCTTAAATGGTTAATAAACCATTTTAATAATAATGAAAGTGAGAACGTAGACATTACTGGACAATACCTTTTTGGAGATAGAGATTTCAACAATTCCAGTAGTACTTATGGCAGTATTGTAAACCCTCTTGGTGCTGGAGCTTATCAGAATTTCTCTCGCAATACTTTAAATATTAATGTGTGGAATGCCAGCCATAAAGGAACACTTGATATGGGAAAACAAGTATTAACATGGGGAAGTAGCTATGAATATCAAACTATTAATGATAAAATTAATGAATGGAAATATACCGATAGTGCAGGCTATTCTTTGCCTTATTCTACTAAAGACTTTAATTTCTCTGAAGTAGTAAAATCAAAAAATGATTTAAATATTTTTAGAGTATCAGGCTTTGTTCAGGACAACATACAGTTTAAAGATTCCAATGATGTAACCATGCAGGTTGGACTTCGTTACAACTATAATAATCTGAACAACGAATTGTTCTTTACTCCAAGAGCAGGGCTTTCGTATAAACCTAAACATTGGAAAAAAGATGTAATAATAAAGATGGCTGCAGGCTTGTATTATCAACCTCCATTTTACAGAGAAATGAGAAAGAGTGATGGCTCTTTAAATGAAGATTTAAAAGCTCAAAAAAGTTGGCAGTTAAGCAGTGGGTTTGACTATAATTTTAAATTAAATAATCGTCCAGCAAGACTAAGTACTGAATTATATTACAAGGGCATGTGGGACGTAGATGCATATGATATAAACAATGTAAGCTTGCAATATTTTGGGACCAACGCAGCTAAAGCTTACGCCACTGGTATTGAAACAAGATTGTATACCGAACTGGTAAAAGATGCAGAAAGTTGGGTAAGTTTTGGATTGATGAAAACCATGGAAAACCTGGACAATTATTACTATTATAAATACTATAATAAAGAGAAACAGGAGATTAATTCAAGTTCTACTGATAAAGTGGTGGCAGATAGCACCAAAAACAATGTTGGATGGGTAAGGAGACCAACCGATAGAAGGCTTACTTTAGGATTGTTTTTACAAGATTATTTAACTACAAATAAAAATTTTAAAATTTATTTCAACACATTATACGGCAGCAATATGCCTTCTAATATTCCTGATAATCCTAAGTATAGAAATGCTCTAATTATAGAGCCATATATAAGAGTGGATGTAGGTTTTAGTGCATTGCTGTTAGATAAAGAAACAGGTCCTCATAGAAGTCATTCTCCTTTCAGAAACTTCGAAAGTATTTGGGCAAGTTTAGAAGTATTTAATCTAATTGATCGGCAGAATACTATTAGTTATATGATGATAAAAGATTTTCAGAACAATACATTTGCAATGCCCAATAGACTTACTCCAAGAATGTTGAATCTTAAATTAATGGTTCGTTGGTAATAAATGGTTTCAGATAATCTGGTTTAAACTTTTTAATGGTAATTGCTATGAATATTTTGTTGCTCAGTTAACTACTATGATCGGCAACAATTATCCATTCCCCTTTTATTTTTCTAAAAAGTAAAGTATAATGACCTGAAATATCTCCGACAGTTCTTTTTAGAGACCAATTACCAGTTACAAAATAGTATTCTTTTGATAGTCTTTTTAAAGATAGAACTGTACTGGTAAAATGACCCATAATAGTGGTATCTCGATAACTTTTCTGGTAGTTATTTAAAGTTTTTTATAACCAAAATAAGGACCATTCTTTCCTATAAATAAAAGGCTGTCATGATTCCAGTATCCAATCATATACTTTTCTAAACTTCCTTCATTCCATGACCTTTCCTGATTAGCCAGTATATTTTTGATGGCTATTTCATCTTTATTTTGACCAAAACATGAAGCAGTTATTACTATAAATAGAAATAGAAACAATGGTTTCATATAAGCTTGTTAAGTTGTGAGATATTCTTGAAATGTTCGTGGTTATTTTATGCTACTCTTTTTTAATAATTTCTTTTGTTGCTTTCCCTTTAATAGGACTATTGCTATTACCTTCTTCCTTGGGATCACCTTCATCGTTCATTAAATGATCGTTCTCTTTTTTAGGTTCTTTTGGCAAAGTGCTATCCTTATTAATTTCCGTTTTAGAAGAATCTACTTTAGGAACAACTGGAATAGTTGGAGTAATGGTTGAGTCTTTTTTTACAGACTCATCCTTTGGTACTACGGCGGTATCTTTTTTAGACTCCACAACAGGTATTTCTACTTTTGGTGTTACGGGTGTTGGTGGAACAATAACTGTATCTTTCTTTACTGGAACTACTACAGGAGAAGGTACTACTACTGTATCCTTCTTAGGCTCTACAACAGGTATTTCTGCTTTTGGTGTTACGGGTGTTGGTGGAACAATAACTGTATCTTTCTTCACAGGAACTACTACGGGAGAAGGTACTACTATTGTATCCTTCTTAGGCTCCACAACAGGTATTTCTACTTTTGGTGTTACGGGTGTTGGTGGAACAATAACTGTATCTTTCTTTACTGGAACTACTGCAGGAGAAGGTACTACTACTGTATCCTTCTTAGGCTCCACAACAGGTATTTCTACTTTTGGTGTTACGGGTGTTGGTGGAACAATAACTGTATCTTTCTTTACTGGAACTACTACAGGAGAGGGTACTACTACTGTATCCTTCTTAGGCTCCACAACAGGTATTTCTACTTTTGGTGTTGGAGTTGATACTACTGTATCTTTTTTAGACTCCACAACAGGTATTTCTACTTTTGGTGTTATAGGTGTTGGTGGAAAAATAACTGTATCTTTTTTCAATGGTTCTACTACTGGTGTTTCTTCTTTGGGTGTTAGGGGAGTTGGCGAAACAACAATTGAATCTTTTTTAGGTTCTTCCTCACTATTAACTATTGAGCCTTTCTTTCCTTTCTTACTTGTTGCTTTAGCGGTAGTCTTCTTTGTTTCTTTGGTTCCCTTACCTGATTTTGCTACCTCAGATTTTGGCGCAACAATAGCTACCGTTGGTGTTGGTACTGGTACACCTCCATTGGTAGTGTCTTTAGTTGTAAGTATATTACTAGTTGTAGGTCCATTGCTTCCTGGATTACCATTTAGTTTTTCAAGAAGTGTTTTTGCTTCAGTATAATTCCGATTGTACGACATAGCCTTTGCCAGATCGTTTAGTGCATTATCCGTATTGCCCAAGCCTATATTACACTGAGCCTTATAATAATAGCAGGTAGCTATATTATTTAATTCCGTTGTTTTAAGGCTCTTTTGAAATATTGTGATCAGCCCTTGTGCTTTCTCAAAGTTACCCGCAGCAATATTGGTTTCAATCAAAGATTTTGTAACACTTACATTACCAGGCTTTAGTTTGCTTGCGGTCTCTATATCTTCTACTGCATCAGCAAAGTTGTTTTGTTTACTTTTAGCTTGTGCTCTATACAATAGCATTTTATACAAGCTGTCTTTTTCATTTTTATATAATTCTATGCAATGAGTATAGGCTTCTTCAGCAACTGCATATTCCTTTGTTTGCATGGTGGCATCTCCAAGTCCATGATATGCCTTCTTAATATTTCCATTAAAATTAATACATTTAGTAAAATCAATTTTAGCCTCCGCTCCATTACCAATAGATAAATCACTTATCCCCTTTTTATAATACATCTCAGCAAGTGCAGTAGTATCAAATTTCTTTGCAGATGAATCAAGACTTGTCAATAAACCTCCAAGTTTATCAAATTGTTTTTTGGCATAATAAATTTCACTCAGTTTTACTTGTGCTTCATCATGGGTTGTTTTAAACTCCATAGATTTTTGAAAACTAGCAATCGCTTGCCCAGTATCCTTAAAATCTAAGTAACACATTCCTTGTTTATAATATGCTTCCTGTAATATTATAGGCTCGGATGCTACAGGATTTTCTATTACTTTCTTAAAGAAAGGTAAAGCCTCCTTATACTTTTTATTGGCATACAATACATTTGCCTGATTCATACTGGCACTATTATTTCCTTTATTCCATTTAAGTGCACTAAGAAAATTATCTTTAGCTTTCGCCTGATTCTTTGTTTTGTTGTATACATCCCCAAGTTTCAAATAAAGACTACTTAGAATTAAACTATCTTTTTTATCTTGCTGGTATACAATTATAGCTCGCTCATATGGCTCTATAGATTGCGTATATTGTTTGTTCTCTACATAACAGTCCGCCATGTCAGCATATGCCTCCTTATAATGATCGTCTATTTTTAAAGCTTTCTGAAAATAAGTAATCGCTTCATCAAACTTATCATTTTTTTTATACATATATCCTATCTCCCAATTCAGCAATTTCAAACTTTCTACATCCCCAGAATCTGTTCTAGCAAGTGCTTCCTGAAAATAAATTAAACTGGAATCTATCACCTTTTTCTTCTCATAGCTTTTTGCCGTAAGCCAGTATGGCTCTCTTTCGAAGGACTTAATTTTTATAGCTTGTTTAAAATTATAGATAGCGTCATCCTGTTTATTTAAAGAGTCATATACCTCGCCTCTGGCAATCCAGCTATAAATTGAGTTGTCATTATTTTTATTGTATAATTCTATCGACTTTGAATAATAATATATTGCCGTATCAAAATTTTTTAAAGTAAAATTTACATCACCAAAAGTTTCCCAGGTATCCATCACAGTACTGTCCAACGATAACGCTTTATTCAATTCCGTTAATGCTACTTCATATTTCCCAAGTTTATACTGACACTTACCCCGCATCGATTTTATATAGGCGGCCATATTATTGTAATTGTCATCTGTACTTTTCCATATTTTTTCTGCATTATTAAACTCTTCTATACTTCTATCAAACTTATTCATGTAGTAATAGCATTCAGCCTTTAATAATTGCGATTGCTTATCCGTCATTTTAATATCAAGTACCATTTCAAAGTCTTTCAACGCCTCGGTATAATTACTTGCCAAATACAAACCATAACCTCTTATGTAGTATAGGTCTCTTCTTTGATTCATGGAATAATTACCAGAAAGTATTGCTCTATCTGCTTTTTCACGGGCTGTTTCAAATTCATTATTTCGAAATGCTCTAATTGCTTCCCCTACTAATGGACTAATTGTTTGTCCTTTAGTATTTAAAGAAAACATTAATGCTTGAATAAACAGTAGAAAATAGATAACCCCTCTTTTCATAATTTATATGATTTTTTGGACGTTTGATTAGTTTTGAAAATAAGAAACTTGTCTAAATATTTTTCGGAATTATTAATGTATAAATTATAATTAAGCAATATATTCTAACAACTAATATCTGGAAAATTGTAAAAGCCTAACCAAGTTGCAATTAAGATTGTCCTATAATAAAATACATTAAATTATCAAATCAAGGTTGTAAAAATAATTGTACTGTAGTTTTTTGAATAAATTTCTTGTTAATACTTCAAAATAATATTCTTGTCTATCTTATTCAACTTTATTTTAAGTGATAATTATTATAATTTCAATTATATTATATTAAATTATATGTATTCTTTATCCCATTATTTAGTGAATAATATATATTTGCTGCTAATGTGTGTATCAAAAATACTATTTAGTTGATACTCTATAAGAACATAAAAGAACCTTCTACTCTAATAAGTTATACATTAAACATAAAATAATTCTAATGATTAAAAAAATGCTGCTTTTGTGTGTATCAATTATATGTTTAAAAATGACCAATGCACAAAAAGACTCAGCTGCTCATACCCTTTCCTTACCTTCTCCAATTTCAATCACAGGCTCTGTTGATGGTTATTATCGCTATAACTTTGATGGAGATCAAAACAATATTACCAGTTTTACTAATTCTTCCAATTCTTTCGAACTAGGAATGGCCTCAATAAGAGGAGACCATAGTTTTGGTAAAGGTGGAATTACAGTAGATTTAGGATTTGGACGTAGAGCCGCAGAATACTCTTACAACGACTCTTCCTCAAAAAATAATTTATTGGCAATAAAACAAGCATTTATTTACTATCAATCCTCTTCTAAATTAAAATTTACATTTGGTAAATGGGGCACTCATATAGGCTTCGAAGTACTAGATGCATACAACAACCGTAATTATAGTATGGATTATATGTTTTCTTACGGCCCCTTCTTCCACACGGGTTTAAAAGCAGACATTACGTTAAGCAGCACTACCGCATTTATGGTGGGCCTTGCTAACCCAACCGATTTTTCAACAACTACTTCTGGTACCAAGGTTTTTCTTGCCCAGTTTAGCACAGGCTCTGCCAGCGGCAAGTTTAAGGCATTCTTAAATTACCAAGGCTATGGTGGTGT
>Ga0214170_1000458_pt1 | contig 14718 bp, 13 predicted proteins | sample TroBogEpilimnion_2_FD_153008 | JGI IMG/M metagenome (GOLD analysis project Ga0214170, IMG submission 153008) | Freshwater microbial communities from Trout Bog Lake, WI - 27JUN2007 epilimnion | ecosystem: Environmental > Aquatic > Freshwater > Lake > Epilimnion/Euphotic zone | place: Trout Bog... | reverse complement strand
AATTATCCTCATAAGAGATTAAAACTGAAGTCTCCGAAAGAATTTATTCGGGAAGTAGCACAGGCACTATGACCGGTTTTATAAGGGCAACTCCATAAATTAATTACTTAATATGAGGGATTACAGAAAACAATAAACAAAAGAATATCGTCGTCATGATACTGAAATTATGGATGAAGTTCTAGATTTATACTTCATAGTAAAAGTTTGTAAAATTTAGGATTTTTTAATAAAACCGTATAAGCAAAAATAGTATAAAAAATCTTAAACATAATACAAATCAATACAGTTTATTAGAATAAGCTGAGAGTGATCATTGTTTTAAAATTGAAGCATATCTTAATTAAGGTGCTATAGAGTTTTTGCATTTAGAAAACCATTATTTAAGATTGAATGATTAATTACTTTCTAATTTATTGAATAAAGTTTAGTGGAGAATTAGCTATGCCTTTTAGAATTATGTGGAGGTCTTTTATAAAAAATTTGAATTTTAGTTACCTCTTTGCTCTTTGCAGTACTCAATTAAAATTATTTGTATATATTGCACAGATAAGTAATTCAAATTAAGCCTACATTAGGATTATTGGCAAAACAAAACTCAAGAAATAATCTTTTCGAGTTTTTGTCGATAAAGCGATTCCCAACCCTATGATAAGTTCAATTAATAATAATTTAGGGGCCTTAATCAAAAATATATATACCAGGCTTGATATAGTAATAAGTAGTTAGAGTTTTATTCGACCTATAAGGGGTTCATTAACTATTTCATTTTTGGTGACTCATACCGTTAACCCTATACCAGTTTTAAAGTTACCTAAATAATTTTTTTATAGAAGCATAGCTGGCCCTCAAATTATTGAGCAAGTGACAATCTGATAATGTTAGTGACAACTAAAAAAGAAAAAACTTGATAAGCTTTATCGATTACTAATTTATAGCTCCGATTATTCTCTGCAGTGATCTTGTTAGAGATTTTAGGAAATCATTAACAAAGTATTTTGAAATCAAGATATACAAAAATTAGCGACCTAGTTTAGCTTATGTTAAATTATTTTTGAACCAATACTATTAATATTACTGGGGTATCAGACATCCACTTAAAAATCTTGGTATTTTAAAAAGAATTATTAGCAGATCTGGGTTCTTTCAAAAAACCAATTTAAACTATATTCTCAGTTGTCATAAATATATGTTCAAATGCTTTAATAATATAAAACTAGTGAGGGTAATAGGCTATTTTGGTCAGGTATATAAAAAAATTGATGAATTAAGTAACCAACTTTAGAGTTTGCAGCACTAAACAAAATCCTAAGAGCTCATAATAAGTTCTGGAATTTAGATAGTTAATTTAAGCTTTAATTTCCTAGCTTGTATATTAGAAACTTGGTTAAATTCAAAAGCGGTGGTAACAATCTCATTAAGATAAAATACTTATGTTATCTTTAATGCTTCAGAGACCGGCAAAAACCCTTTTTTGACTTTGATTGTTTAATGTAAATCATTAAGAAAATTCGCTCTAAAAGTGTAAATTGTGATTTTCTGCTTTAGGTATATTATTATTTAAAGATGGTAATTTGAAGTCTTATTTTTTATAAATTGTCTTAATCTGTCATAAAAATTTTAGTATTAATTTTTTAAAAACAACAAATAAATTTAAGCATATGAAAGCAGTCATTTTAGCGGGTGGTTTAGGGACAAGAATTTCTGAAGAAACTGAAAGTAAGCCTAAACCAATGATTGAAATTGGTGGTATGCCCATTTTATGGCATATACTCAAACTCTACTCTGCTCACGGAGTAAATGATTTTGTGATTTGTTGCGGCTATAAGGGATATGTCATAAAAGAGTATTTTGCAAACTATTTTTTGCATATGTCTGATGTTACCTTTGATATGGCTTATAACAAAATGGAAGTGCATCATCGTTATGCGGAACCCTGGAAAATTACCTTGATTGACACTGGCCCTGATACTATGACGGGTGGACGTCTAAAACGAGTTGCTCAATATGTTAAGGATGAAGAAGCTTTTTGCTTTACTTATGGAGATGGTGTGAGCAATGTTAACATCACCGAACTTATAGGATTTCACAAAAGCCATGGCAAGCAGGCCACTCTAACGGCTGTTTATCCACCAGGGCGATTTGGAGCAATTGATATTCAATCTGATTTTCATATTACCTCTTTCAAAGAGAAGCCTAAGGGTGATGGAGGAATGATTAATGGTGGCTTTTTTGTCCTATCACCCGAAGTTATTAATTTGATTAAAGATGATTCAACCATCTGGGAACGCGAGCCGTTAGAGAGTTTGGCTAAGAAATCAGAAATGATGGCCTATCTACACCATGGATTTTGGCAACCAATGGACACTCTTCGAGATAAAAATTATCTCGAAGAGCTTTGGGTTAAAGGTAATGCACCCTGGAAAACTTGGTAATGAAGCTCTCTAAAGTTGACCCTTCTTTCTGGAAAGGTAAAAAAGTCTTTATAACCGGGCATACCGGATTCAAGGGTAGCTGGTTATCCCTTTGGCTTGCATCTATGGACGCGAAGATTACAGGTTATTCGTTACAAGCAAACACAGCTCCAAACTTATTTGAAGTATTATTGATTGATTCCCTATTAGAGAAATCACACTTTGCTGATATTCGGGATTTAGCAACCCTTCAAAAAGTGATGTTTGAAACAAAGCCTGATGTAGTGATTCATATGGCAGCTCAACCATTAGTGCGTCATTCCTATCTCAATCCTGTTGAGACTTATGCAACTAATGTCATGGGCACAGTGAATGTTCTTGAGAGCACCCGCAATGTTGATTCAGTATGTTCTACAGTAGTTGTTACTACAGACAAATGCTATGAAAATAAAGAGTGGGTTTGGGGTTATCGCGAAAATGAACCGATGGGTGGTTATGATCCATATAGTAATAGTAAAGGTTGCGCTGAGTTAGTAACTTCAGCATATCGCCAGTCTTATTTTTCCAACAATAATTCACGCAATAGTGTTGCATCTGCGAGAGCTGGTAATGTAATTGGAGGTGGTGATTGGTCAGAAGATCGTTTAATACCTGATGCAATTAAAGCATTTGAAGCAAATAAAGTTCTGATGATACGAAATCCACTAGCAACACGTCCTTGGCAACATGTTTTAGAACCTCTTTCTGGTTATTTAATTTTGGCTCAAGCACTTTATGAGCATGGTTCAACTTTTGCATCAGGTTGGAATTTTGGCCCATCTGATGAAGATAATCGATCAGTTCAAGAGGTGGTCGATATTCTCATTTCTGGTTGGGGTCAAAAAGCTCATTGGGAAAACGATGGTTCAGAGCAACCACATGAAGCGAATCTTTTGAAGTTGGATTGTTCCAAAGCTAAGATATATTTGGGATGGACCCCAAAATGGAATATTGAGATGGCTATAGAAAAAGTTATTCAATGGCAAAAAGCTTTTCGAAATAAAGAAAATATGCAAGAAATAACTCTTTCACAAATCATTGAATACCAAACTAATTAATTTATTAGGAAATTCAGGAATTAAGATGCAGAAAAATTTTAAATGTAGGTATTGTTATCAACCCCTCTATAGTTTAGTTCTATCTTTGAAAAAAATGCCTTTGACAGATGACTTTATTATGACCGAGAGACTTGATCGTTCAGAGTATTTAAATGATATAGATATTTTTGAATGTAACGCTTGTGGATTGGTACAAAATCCAGCTGATTTTGATCATGAGGGTTATTATGAAGATTATCAATATAGCACTGGCCACTCTCCTTTTGCAAAAAACTTTATGCAAAAGTATGCCGAAAAAGTAATTTGCTATTTTAAGGATATTAATAAACGTAATCCGGAATCTGTTATTGAGATTGGCTCTGGTGATGGTGTTCAATTACAGCAATTTTTAAATTTAGGGGTGTCCAGAGTATTGGGTGTTGAGCCTAGTGATTATTTAGCCAAGATTGCAATTGATACAGGGATTCCAACCCATGTTGATTTATTTGGAAGTCATACCGCAGATATAATTGATGAACAATTTGATATATGTCTTTCTTCTTATACTTTAGATCATGTTCGAAATCCTGTTGAGTACCTTCAAACAGCTTACCGAATTTTAAACAAAGGTGGAATAATAGCTTTTGAAGTCCATAATTTAGAAAAAATTATCGAGCGAACTGAGTATTGCTTATTTGAGCATGAACATACAATTTACCTGACGCCTAACAATGCCGCTAGAATTTTAGAGCAACAAGGATTTAGAGTGCTAGCAATTGATCCAATTCATCCTGAAGAAGTTAGGGGTAATTCATTAATTTTAATTGCCGAAAAGATTCAGAAAAACTTTCATAGTCACAACGTAGAATATTTTCATAATGTTCAACTCGATAATTTAAATAAAAGAATCTATAAGATGATTAATCGTCTCGATAATTGGGTTGGTTCAATACCGGCTAACGAGGATGTTGTAGGATTTGGAGCGGGGGGAAGAGGAGTAATGACTTTGGCAGCAATGGAAAATTCAAATCGTTTTAAAGCCCTTTTTGATTCTAATTACCAAAGTGGTAAATTTGTCTCTCCTAAAACAAGAATACCTGTGGTCGGTCCAGATCTTTGGTCATCGTTTGCTAGCGCTCATTGCTTAATTTTTTCTTTCGGATACTTTTCAGAAATAAGAGAACAACTAATTAAAGAAGGATTTATTCCAGAAAAAATTATTTCACTAGTCGAATTTTTTCCAACTGAGATAAGTTAATTAATGAAAGTTTTTATTACTGGCGCTTCGGGTTTTGTAGGCTCGTTTTTTCTTAGAAACTTACTTACTACCAGTGACTATGAGGTCTCCGTTTTACTTCGTAATCCTAAGGATGCATGGCGTATTCAAGATCTGCTTCCAAGATTAAAAATAATCAAAGGGGAGTTAGATGTTTTGAAAAAAATTGAAAACGAACTATTTGATTTTAGGCCTGATACATTTGTGCACCTAGCATGGAATGGGGTTTCAGGTCGTGTACGAAATGAACCCTCTCAATGGCGTAATGTATGTTCAACCATGGAATTAGTTGAATTAGCAAATAGATTACAAGTTAAAAATTTTATTGGACTAGGTTCACAGGCAGAGTATGGGCCCTGCCAAAATAAAATTGACGAAATTTGCCAAACAAAACCAACTACTTTGTATGGAGTTTCTAAATTATCTGCTCAAATGCTTAGTCAAAAATTGTGTGCAGAGTATGGCATTCGGTATGTATGGCTAAGACTGTTTTCTTCTTTTGGGCCAACTGATAACCCTGAGTGGCTTATTCCGTATTTAACTAAGAGCTTAATAGCAAAGGAGATTCCACAATTAACTGCAGCTGAGCAGTTTTGGGATTATATATATGTAGAGGATGTAGCTTCTGCAATACGAGCAGTTTTGGACTCTGATCATGCAGAAGGGATTTTTAATTTGGGGTCTGGTCAGGCTTACAAGCTTAAAACTATTATTGAAAAGATTAGGGACTTAATAAATCCACAATTACCACTTGAGTTTGGTAAGATTCAATATCGATCAGATCAGGTGATGCATCTTCAGGCGGATATTTCTCGTTTGAATAAAGTGACTGGCTGGTTGCCAGGGTTTGATTTGGATCAAGCAATTAAAGAGACTGTTTCATGGTATGTAAAGGAATCAGCATGACAAGAGATATAGCTAATTTGGCAAAGAGTATTCGTTTGCAGGTTTTAAGCATGGTACAAAAAGCTAAAGCCTCTCATATAGGCTCTTGTTTTTCAATTGCAGACATCGTTGCAGTTTTGTATGGATCGGTTTTAAATGTAAGACCAAGTGAGCCTTTATGGATTGGGAGAGATCGTTTCATCTTAAGTAAAGGACATAGTGCCGCTGCAATATATGCGGCTCTTGCGTTTCGAGGCTTTATTTCAAATAAGGAGTTAGAGAAATATGGTGAGTCCGGATCGCTTCTAATGACCCACATAAGCCATAAGATTAATGGAGTTGAATTTTCAACCGGATCCTTAGGTCACGGTTTACCATTTGCTACTGGCAAAGCAATGGCTGCAAAAAAAGATAAAAAGACATGGAGAACTTTTGCTTTGCTAAGTGATGGAGAGTTGGATGAAGGTAGTAATTGGGAAGCTTTTATGTTTGCAGCCCATCATAAGTTAGATAATCTTATTGCAATAATTGATTACAATAAATTGCAAAGTCTCACCACAGTCGCAAATACTTTGGGATTGGAGCCCCTAGTAGATAAATTTGTGGCTTTTGGGTGGTCTGTAAAAGAGGTGGATGGTCATGACTTGGCTGAAATTGAAACTCTTCTGAAGATGACGCCTTGGATCTCTGAAAAGCCTTCAGTGCTCATAGCTCATACCACAAAGGGAAAAGGTGTTAGTTTTATGCAAAATAAGGTCGATTGGCATTATAAGAGTCCAAACCCTGAAGAGTTTGCTCAAGCAGTGAAAGAAATTGAGGCAGCTTATGCGTAACACCTTCATAAATGGACTTGTCCAGCAAGCGTCCCTTAACCACCGAATAGCACTAATCGTAGGTGATTTAGGATATTCTGTTGTTGAACCTTTTGCAAAAAAATTCCCTGAAAGATTTATTAATGCTGGTGTTGCTGAGCAAAACATGATGGGTATAGCTGCTGGGATGGCCTCTGAAGGTTATCATGTTTTTGTTTATTCTATTGCAAACTTTCCAACTTTTAGATGTGCAGAGCAGATAAGAAATGATGTTGCTTATCATAATTTGCCAGTAACAGTGGTAACCGTCGGGGGTGGGCTGTCATATGGAAATCTTGGTTATTCTCACCATGCGTTACAGGATTATGCCCTGGTAAGAGTCATGCCAAATATGTTAATAGCAGCTCCAGGTGATCCTATTGAGGTAAGTGCGTGCCTAGGATATTTATGTCGCAACCCACAACCAAGCTATTTTCGAATCGGAAAGTCTGGGGAGCCAAACTTGCACGAAGGTGAGATAGATATTTCACCGGGATTTTGGCTTAAGGTTGGGACTGGTCAAAGTCGGGGTACAACCAAAAAAGCTATTTTAACAACAGGTACAACATTAGCATTGGCAAGATCAATTTTAAAGCAAGCTGGAAAAATTGATGATTATGATTTATTTAGTATGCCGCTATGGTCAATGGCGGATAAAAAAAATCAAGCGATACAAGTTAAAAATTACCAGGAAGTTATAACCTTAGAAGATCATTTAGTTGATGGTGGATTTGGTAGTTGGATGCTTGAATCAATAGCTCAGTATGGGCCAGATTTAGTTGATAGAATAAAGATTCGAGGACTAGCTGATAATGTTTGTGGAAGGGTTGGTAGCCAAGATGAATTAAATGCTTTTGGTGGATTAACTCAAGAAGGTATTTTTCAAAGTAGTGTATATTAAAATTCAAAAAAAAATATTAAAGCTTGCTGGGATAGATCATACAATCTCCTCGGCTTTAATTTTGAAGGCTATTTCAATGATTGGTGGTCTTTTAATAATTTTATTTATCTCAAAATTCTTAACACCAAATGAACAGGGCTACTTTTATACAATAAATAGTTTGATAGCATTACAGGTATTTTTTGAGCTTGGCCTAAACCTTGTCATCATTCAATTTTCCAGCCATGAAATGAAGCATATGCAATGGGGGGGTGATGGAGTATTGGAAGGCGATGAATTAGCAAAAGGCAGAATAAAATCTTTAGCAAGGCTCGTGGCCCTTTGGTTTGTTGTTGTGTCAATTGTATTGATAGTTATAGTAATTCCCACCGGTATGTTGTTTTTTAATAATGGTGATCCTGAAAGCCCACTTTTAATAAATATCATATGGTCAACAACAGTTTTAGCAGTAGCTGCTTCAATGTTACTAAATGGAATGTTAGCATTATTAGAAGGTTGTCATAAAGTTGTAGAGGCAAATCAGATTAGATCATTGATGAATCTTGCCAACATATTTGGGATTTGTAGTGCCTTATACACTGGGTTAGGTTTGATGTCCGTAGCTGTTGGTGCAACTTTAGGCGTATTGATAGGTATTTATAGAATATATAGAAAATTCTTCAATTTTTATTTATTCCTATTTTGCAAAAATCAACTAAAAACAACACTAAATTGGAAAGAAGAAATTTTCCCATTTCAATGGAGAATTGCTCTAAGTTGGATGAGTGGGTATTTGGCATTTCAGATATACAACCCTGTATTATTTAAAGTGGAGGGTTCTAGTATTGCAGGCCAGATGGGAATGAGCCTACAAATTATATTTGCTATAAACGGATTGACAGGAGCGTGGATCACTTCGAAAATGCCTTACTTTGGAACACTTATATCGCAAAATAAACATAATGAATTAAAAAAATTATTTAGAAATTTATTAATAAAGTCTTTGACAATAAATTTAATACTAGTTTTCATGTTTTGTGTATCAATTTATACAGCTGGAGTATTTGATTTAAATATAGCAAAGCGATTATTATCTATTGATAATTTGATTATTCTTTCTATAGCATGTATAGCTAATCACATTACTTTTTGCTTGGCTTGTTATATGCGAGCGCATTTAAGAGAGCCATTACTAAGAGTATCAATATTATCAGGATTTGTTACTTTGACACTAGTTATATTAATTGTGCCTATATATGGAGTTAATTCTGCAGTATATATATATTTTTTCAACTCTCTATTTATAGGCTTATTCGGCAGTACTTATGCATTTAAAACTCATTTGAAAATAAAACAAAATGAATATATTTAAATTAACAATAGCAATTCCTACGTTTAATAGGCCAAATGAATTAACAAGACTAGTAAGTCAGTTAAGAAAATTTTTAGATAATAAAGATTTGAATTTAATAATATATGACAATGATTCAAATGATTTCCCTGATCTAGGAATATCAGCATATGAAAATGTAAAAATTGTAAAAAGAAAATTTAATATCGGCCCAATAGCAAATATTCTTAGAATATTTGAAGAATGTGAATCTGAATGGTTGATGATAATTGGTGATGATGACGAGGTATGTGACAATTTTTATGAAGTAGTTATGGAGGCTATTGGTAATTATGACTATGACAAAGATTTTATAGCTATCAAATTTAGATCTGAATTAAATCCATATCAACAAGAAAAAATAATTAATAATATTGAGGAGTATTTTTATTACAATTCGACTCCAGAGCAGTTTGGAGCAACTGCGTTAATTTCAACTTGGCTTTATAGGGTAAGTTCCCTGAAGCGTTTTATTAGGCATGCTTATTTAAACGCTGGTTTGCAAATTCCTCACATTATCCCAGTTATGGAAGCAGTTAAAAATGATAAGAAAAAAGTTATTTATTTGAAAGCAAATCCTGTTAAATGGAATACTGGAAGTCCATCATCAACATGGAGTTTCGGGCGAACATATTCATTAATGCTAATGAATTTTTTAATCTACCCATTAGCTGGTGAAGATAATAATATGAAATATATTCTCAATGGTGTAATTGGTAGTAGTATTAAAAATTTATTAGGATTTTTGTTTAAATTAAATTATGCAATACCTAAAAAGAATTTTGATAATGTATTAATGATCATACTAATTCAAAGTCCTAAATACTTTATATCTACATTAGTTTTTTTATCTTTAAGGCCATTGCTTAGAATTAAATATATAAAATCTAAGATAAAACATAAATTGGGCAATGACGACACTTCAAGAATGTGAAATATTAATTAAATGAATAAGAAATACAATATCATAGTTCCACGACTAGAAAATTCAGGGCCAGTTAATATGGCAATAGAAATAGGTAATGTTGCTCACCTCAAAGGGTGGGATGTTACTTTAATCGGGATATCTAGAGGAAATAAATTGAATCTAGAAAACATTAAATATGAAGTTAGATATTTTAAACTGAGTGATTTTTTTAAATTAAGAGGTATTATTCATACTCATTGTTTAAGGCCTGACTTATTAGGCTGGTTTTTTTCCTTTAAAAATTCTTGTACGCTAATCACTACAATACATAATCACTTTTTGTCAGACATTGGATTTACGCACTCTAAAATTGTTACAAAACTTTCATTTATGTTGTGGGTTAAAGCAATTTCGAGATATGATGCTCGAATTTGTATTTCAAATACAATGCGTAAATACTATATTAGAAAAACAAAATGCATGAAATTCGATGTTATATACAATTTTAAAAATACTAGTATATTCTCAAAATTCTCTTCAAGCGAAAATTTAAAATGGATTAACTTACAAATTCAAAATGGAAAAATTAATCTTATATATGTAGGATCATTTTCAGAAAGGAAAAACATAAATTTTTTGATAGATGCAGTTACTAAGTACAAAAATTTATCTTTAATAATTTGCGGCAGGGGTGGGGATAGATTTGAAGAAGTTAAAAAATTAATAATGCTTAATGGTGCTAATGACCGTATTTATTTGGCTGGAGAGGTAGATGAGATTGGTGATTTAATTAAAGCTTCGCACTTTTTAGTACTTCCTTCTCACGCAGAGGGACTACCAATGGTTGTTTTAGAGGCCGCGAGCATGGGAAGACCAAGTCTAATGTCAAACATTGCCGTACATCGTGAGTTGGCAAGAATGAAATTAGGTGAGGTTTTCAATAGACGAGACATAAATGATTTTTACGCTACCATCATTAAGGCCATTCAGGTTTATTCATTGCCTCCCAATTCAGATAGTTCTTTACTCGAAATTTTTAATTCTAACTTTAGTGGAGACATTAGTTTCTCTAAATATCTTAGGGCTATTGGGCATGAGTCATGAGTAGTTTGATTGTTCGTGGGGATAGGATAACAGCATGTGATATTGCATTAACACCATTAATAAAATTACGAATTAGTAGAGAATTTTGAGTCAATAAAATGAATTTATATTTGATATTCTCAATTATTTTTTCATTACTAGTAGCTTTTAGAGGCGGGACTAGGGATACACAAGTTTATGCAGATACATATTACTCTATTAATAATTTTCCCTGGGATCCTGTAAAATTTTATTCTGATTCTGGTATGGAGTGGGCATATGGGTTATTTTCATGGGGATTAAATTCAATAAATATAGATGTTGTAGTTTTCTTTTTCTTAATATCTTACGGCACGTTTTATTTTATTGGGAAGTTATCTCAGATTCTTTCTTTGTCGCCATTCTCAGTAATACCTTTTTACTTGGGAACCTTTTTCCTTATTCAGCAATTAATGCAGATTAGACAGGGCTTTGCTGTACCATTAGCATATTTTTTAGTATTTCATTGGGGCTTTAAAAAAGGGAGAGAATATCTACCAATTTTATTCATACCAATTATGACAATTTTTCATGCTACTGCTTTTTTAATTCCCTTTACTTATTTGATTTATAAATTTTCTAATAGATTATCGTTATATTTTGGAAGAAGATTATTTTTGATAATATATTTAGCTTTATCAATAGTATTTTCTTATTATATTTTGAATAGTAGTCAATTTCTTACTTTGGAAAAAATTCAGATTTTTTTAAATTCTGATGAATTCTCCTCAGAAAGATCAATTTTCGACATAGTAAATATTAAAAGTGTAGTCTTATTAATCTTAGCTTTAATAGCATCTTCGGAAAATTTAATCAATAACAATAAGTATTATTTTTTATTAGTATTATTTACAACTTCATTGGCTGTTAGGATTGGATTTATTGATTTCTCAATTTTAAGTGGTAGATTTGGATCGGCTTTAGGTTTTAGTGAAATATTCATTATTCCATTGCTTATGCAAGATTTTTTTAGAAATAAACTTTACATGTACTTTTTTTCGTATGGGTACTTATTGATTAGTACCTACATTACTTTAAACTATCAGGCACCTTATCTTTTAGATGACTACTTTACACCTCTGATATGAGTACAAAAGAATGACCCATTTACGTGTTTTGAGAGGCTTTGTCTCTAAACTAAACATTGATTTTTTTCCCAAATCTTCAGTTTTAAGTAGTATTAGATATTATGGTTTAAATTCAACCGAGTTTGTGGTCAAATTTTCATTGTTGGTTAATTTAAGTTACAACAATTGACACTCCCATTTCTAAGCATTTTTGGGCTTATAAGCTTCTTCTTGAAAAGAAAAAAATGGTTTTTCTAGATTTATTGGGTCTAGTGATGACAATCTTAAAAGATGGAATTAATTATCCATTACTGTAATGATGCCAACCAGTTTATGGCCTCGTATAATATATTTGGTTGTAGTAATATGGTTCATATTTTTAAATAACAAATATGAAAATTAATTTCATTTTTTTAAAATTAAATTATTTCATAAATGAGGGGTAAGTTTAGTTAGTGAGAATTTTGTTTAATTACCTCATAATTCCTATAAAACAATTCTTATGACTAAAGACTTTAAAACCACCGGATTACATAGTATGTTAAATGTTTCTATAGTTCTCTATAAAACTTCTCTGAATGATCTGGGAAGATGCATTGAAAGTGTTAAAAAATATTCAAAAGTTAAAAAAGTTATTCTTGTAGATAACTCTCCAACTGATGAATTGAAGCAGGTTGTAAAATTGCATGATAATGTTGAGTACATTTTTAATCCAAAAAATCCAGGTTACGGTGCTGGACATAATATAGCTTTAAAGATGACAATTCATGATGAAATAGAATATCATCTGGTGGTGAATGCAGACGTTTACTTTACCGAAGGAACTCTAGATGCTTTGGTTGAATATATGAACAGAAATTCTGATGTGGGTCTTGTTATGCCAAAGGTATTATTTCCTAATGGCGAAATACAATACTTATGTAAGTTGGTTCCAACTCCCCTTGATTTAATCGTTAGGATGATTTTGCCCAAAAAATTGCTTTTGAAAAATAATTTCAAATTTGAAATGCGATCTACTAACTACAATAGAGAAATGTTTGTACCTTATTTGTCTGGATGTTTTATGTTTTTGCGAATGAGTGCATTGAAGAAGTGTGGATTGTTTGATGAAAGATTTTTTATGTATCCTGAAGACATAGATTTAACAAGGAGAATAGCAACTCATTACAAAACGATGTTTTATCCTGAAGCAATTGTTTATCACGAATATGGAGCTGCATCTAAAAAGTCAATAAAAATGTTTTTGATACATGTTATTAACATTATTAAATATTTTAATAAATGGGGCTGGGTTTTTGATTCAGAAAGAACGAGGTTGAACAAAATTGCAACTTTGAATTTGTATCGAGATATTAACAAATAAGTGCTTGGGGAAAAATTGAGCATAATAATATTTGGGGGTAGCGGTTTTATAGGGACAAGACTTTCGCTTCGTCTAAGTCAAGCTAATAAATCGTTTCAGATTGTTGATAAAAATCCTAGTGGGTTTTTTCCAGAAAGAGTTCTGAACGCGGATATTCGAAAACCTTTATCTTTAAGTTTTTCTGAAGAACCCTCTGCATTAATAAATCTTGCAGCGGAGCATCGTGATGATGTTTATCCTTTAAGCTTATATGATGAAGTAAACGTAGATGGTGCTAAAGTTGTTTGTAATTTCGCTAGAGCTAGTAATATTAATAAAATAATTTTTACTAGCTCAGTAGCAGTTTATGGCTTTGCACCAATAGGAACAAAGGAATCTGGGGCTATCTCTCCATTTAATGACTATGGGCGAACAAAATGGGAGGCAGAACAGATTTATAAAGAGTGGCAATGCGAAGATCCTCATAAACGTACTCTAGTTATTATTCGCCCGACTGTAGTTTTCGGGGAGAGAAACCGGGGAAATGTATTTAATTTGCTTAAACAAATTGCTTCAGGCAAATTTATTATGATAGGTAGTGGTTTAAACCGAAAATCAATGGCTTATGTCGAGAATATTGCAGCATTTTTGGAATATGCTCTTGATTTCAAGCCAGGTACGCACTTATATAACTATATTGATAAACCTGATTTCACGATGAATTCCTTGGTAATGCATGTAAATAGTTTATTGGGAAGGTCTCCTGCTATTAAATTAAGACTGCCATTTTTTGTTGGTATTTTAATAGGATCTTGCTTTGATCTTATTGCAAAAATTACTGGTAAAAAATTTTCTATTAGTAAAATTAGAATTAAAAAATTTTGCGCTAATTCAGTTTATGAGTCTGCAATCGAATCAACAGGTTTTGTTCCTCCTGTGTCATTAATGGAAGCAATAGAAGCAACAGTACGTTTCGAATTTATTGAAGAACATAAAACTGAGCAAGTTTTTTATACCGAGTAACAACTTTATTGATTGAAAACACTCATTTACAATAAATCTAACTGTTATGTTTTACGCTTTAGCTGTTTCGTTGTAGGACCTGGAATTTAATATTTATAGTTGTTCATAAATTCAATTTTGTTTGCCACACGAATTAAAAAGATTGAGCTGAAATGCAATTTAAAGAGTTTCGTTAAAGCCATCAAATTCAGATTTATTAAAGATAACTTTTTTAAACTATCTTCTTGCTGGGTTTATATATGGAATCCTTTAATTTGTTGATTTATATTTGTAGCCATTATGTTAAGGTCAAAAAAATATAATTCAAATCATACTGACTTTAGATTTGTTTTACCTCGAAAGTAATGTTCTGTAAAAGGTTATCCACAATTTACAGCTTAACTCAGTTTATGGAGTTGCCCTTATAAAACCGGTCATAGTGCCTGTGCTACTTCCCGAATAAATTCTTTCGGAGACTTCAGTTTTAATCTCTTATGAGGATAATT
>Ga0214170_1000456_pt1 | contig 14773 bp, 19 predicted proteins | sample TroBogEpilimnion_2_FD_153008 | JGI IMG/M metagenome (GOLD analysis project Ga0214170, IMG submission 153008) | Freshwater microbial communities from Trout Bog Lake, WI - 27JUN2007 epilimnion | ecosystem: Environmental > Aquatic > Freshwater > Lake > Epilimnion/Euphotic zone | place: Trout Bog... | reverse complement strand
TAGCTATTCTGTAACAACTGGTGCTGCTGCTAATATGTCTGCTGGAGATGTAGTTTTAGTTAACTGTATCGCCTACTAAAGGTAGATTATGGCTGGAATAAATGATTCTGTAACGCAGAATCTCCTGCCTGTTCAGGCGTATTTTAATCTTGATGGCACGTTTAATACGTTCATCGGGCAGAATATGCCTTTTTACGCTACAACTAACCCTGTTCAATCAGGGTTAACCATTACCAATAGCACGATTGATAGTTCTCCTATTGGGGCTACAACGCCATCTACGGGCGCATTTACAAGCATTACAACAACTACAGGCACGATTTCTACAACCCCAACGGGTTCTACAGACATCGCTAATAAAGCCTATGTAGATGCAGTCGCTTCAGGATTGAGCTTTAAAGCCCCCGCTTTAGTTACAACGACAGGAAATATTACGCTGTCAGGGCTTCAGACAATCGATGGAGTCGCTTTAGTAGCTGGCAATAGGGTCTTAGTCAAGAATCAGTCAAATACGGCTCAAAACGGCATTTATGTGGCTTCTAGCGGTGCTTGGAGCTACGCCTCAGATGGTAACGTCTATGCAGATTATCCTTCTGCGTTTTTATTCGTAGAAGAAGGCACAACTTGGGCTGGATCAGCTTGGGTATGTACCAGCCAGCCAGGTGGAACTTTAGGCACAACGCCTATTACTTTTACCCAATTTAGTAATAATGCGACTTATACCGCAGGCACAGGGTTATCCCTTACTGGATATACATTCAGTATTACCAATATTGGCACAGCAGGAACTTATGGCTCTGCAAGTTCTGTCCCTGTTTTAACGACAAACGCACAAGGTCAAGTCACTAGCGTTACAAATACCTCTATTTCTATTACAAATAGCCAAGTAAGCGGTCTTGGCACAATGTCCACCCAAAATGCAAATAGCGTAGCGATCACAGGAGGATCAATCAATGGCACTACTATTGGCGGTTCTACTGCTTCCGCAATTACTGGTACTACTATTACTGCTACTTCTTCTTTTAGTGGATCAGGTAGTGGTCTCACAGGAACAGCATCAGGATTAAGCATTGGTGGTAACGCAGCGACAGCAACAAGCGCAGGCTCTGTAACTAATAGCATTACATTTAATAACTCAGGTTCAGGCGCAGTATCAGGAACGACTTACAACGGATCGGTAGCCCAGACTATTTCCTACAATACTGTAGGCGCACCATCCACAACAGGCTCAGGCGCAAGTGGCACTTGGGGCATCAATATTTCGGGTAACGCTGCAACAGTTACTAATGGCGTTTACACAACAGGAAGCTATTCAAACCCTTCTTGGATCACATCAATTCTAGGTTCTATCGTAAGTGGCGCAGTAGCTAGTGCTACAACGGCAACTAACGTAGCTGGCGGGGCAACAGGCTCTCTTTTATATCAATCTGCTGCCAGCACAACGACAAGCCTAGCTTTAGGCACAACAAACTATGTATTAACTGCTGGTGCTTCTGCACCGCAATATGTTGCTCAATCCACTCTTTCAGTAGGTTCTGCTACAACAGCTACAACTGCTACAAATCTAGCAGGTGGCGCAGCAAGTCAGATTCCTTATCAAACTGCATCAGGAACAACGGCTTTTATTGCCAATGGCACAACAGGACAGTTCTTAACTTCCAATGGAACATCTGCACCGAGCTGGTCAACAGTATCTACCGCAATTACGATTACAGACGATACTAGCTCTGCGACTGCATATTACCCATTATTTGCTAGAGTAACCTCAGGCACAACTAATACTGAATACACAAGCTCTACAAAGCTAAATTACACGCCCTCTACTGGTTTATTATCATCAACTGTAATGTCTGCTGGTACGCATATCGCTACAGGCACAATTACAAGCACATTAAGCGCAGGCGCATATAGCTACGGAACTCTAGGCTACACAGACACTAGCATTTTTGCTTCATTTACTTCTAGCACCAATAGCTACAACCAGATCATTTTACAAAACACCAACTCTGGCGCAAGCGCATCTACAGACTATGTAGTAAGCAACAATTTAGGCACAGCAAGCACCTATTATGGTGACTTTGGAATGAACAGTTCAGGCTTTAGCGGAACTGGCTCAATGAACATAGCCAACGCTGTTTATCTGCAATCTTCAAGCTCTGATCTAGTTTTAGGCACTTTAAATGCAAGTCCTGTCCATTTTGTTTATAGCGCTGGCACAACTGATGCAATCACAATTAGCACAGGCAACTCTATAGCATTTAATGGCTCATACGGCACAAGCGGTCAGATTTTGCAGTCAAACGGCACAGGATCAGCCCCTACTTGGACTACATTCACAGGTGGAGCAACAATTACAGACGATACGACTACTAATGCGACTCGTTATCCTTTGTTTGCAGCAGCCACTTCAGGCACACTTTCTACTGCTTATACTAGCTCTACAGAGTTAAAATATAACCCTTCAACTGGCGAATATACTTCACCAGAAATCGTTGCCAGCAATGGTATTTTTGTTAATAACTTAACTGTAAGCACAAGTTACTCAATTCCTAGCGGTTACAGCGGTCATTCAGTAGGCCCTGTAACAGTCGCATCAGGTAAATCAGTAACTGTTCCTAGCGGTTCAAGATGGGTGATTTTATAAAATGGCAAGTTTAATTCCAGCAGCGGGATCAACAGGTAGCGGGTCATTGACTTTGCAAGGCCCAAGCACAAGTTCAACCCAAACAGTAACTATTCCTGATGCAACAGGCACAATGATGGTGTCAGGTAATATGCCAGCGTTTAGTGCTTATTCATCAGCAGCACAGTCTATTTCATCTTCAACCTATACTAAAGTAACTTTTGACACAAAAGAATTTGATACAAACAACAACTTTGCATCTAGTAGATTTACACCCACAGTAGCTGGTTATTATCAATTTACTGCTGGAATTCAAGTTGCCGCTACAACAACTACACAACTAGTTTTTTACAAAAACGGTGCTGTATTTAAATATGGAAATCAATGTGCATCAATTAGTTATGTAACTAACAATTCAACTGCACTTATTTATTGTAACGGTTCAACAGATTATGTAGAGTTATATGCTTTGTTTGGGGCTACAAATAATACAAACCCTAGCAATTCATCTGTGTATTTCCAAGCATCAATGGTAAGGGCGTCTTAATATGACTTTATACGACAAAATAATAGCTTTATATCCTAGCCTTACACCACAAGACTTTATGACTGTAATTCGTTTACAAAACGATTCAGACGGCAAAGGCGATTACATTGCTAAATGGGAACATCCTACATTAGCTAGACCAACTGCGGAGCAACTTAAATGAGCTACGGACAAGTCAATGCTGATGTAATCGGCACAAGCGTATCTGGCTCTAATCTAGGTGCTGGTAATGCTTCTATTATGAAGAACCGCATTATTAATGGTGCGATGGTTATTGACCAAAGAAATGCTGGTGCTAGTATCACACCTACAAACGGAGCTTATGGAATAGACAGATGGGTTTACGGTTTAACGCAATCATCTAAATTTACAGCTCAACAATCTACTGATGCCCCAACTGGTTTTTCTTTTAGCAATTTAATAACTTCATCTTCCGCTTATTCTATTGGTTCTACAGACGAATTTGAGGTATTTCAACGAATTGAAGGTTTTAACACTTCTGACTTAGGTTTTGGAACTGCCAACGCAAAAACTGTTACTTTATCTTTTTGGGTTAAATGCAGCTTGACAGGAACATTTGGTGGTTCTTTATTTAATTCTGCAACAAATAGAAGCTATGTGTTTAGTTATTCCATTCCAGTAGCAAACACTTGGACACAAATTTCTACAACAATCGCTGGCGATACTTCTGGAACTTGGGTAGGAGCTACTAATGGAGTTGGATTAGGAGTTTTATTTAGTTTGGGTGCTGGTGCATCAAGGGTTACTTCTGCTGGTTCATGGAATGGTGCTTTTTATGTTGGCGTTACTGGTCAAACAAATTTAGTAGCTACTAATGCTGCTACCTTTCAATATACTGGTGTTCAACTAGAAGTAGGAAGTAGTGCTACTGGCTTTGAGTATCGTCAATATCAACAAGAGTTAGCTTTATGTCAGCGTTATTTTGAGGCTGGGCAATCTTATGTAACTGGATATGGAAACGGAACTGGAGCATATGTAAATTATCCAATTCAATTTTCAACATCAAAAAGAACAACAAGCCCAACAATGAATTATTCAAATAGTTCAGCAGTTAATATATCTGCTTATGGGGCAGATACATCGACTGCAACTGGATTTCGGTTATATATGGTTGCATCTGCTGCTGGTATGTGCAATAACTATGTAAACTGGAACGCTTCTTCGGAGTTATAAAAAATGACTATTCAATACAAATTAGTTAATACAAGTCCTATTCAACCAGCTGTCACTATTGTTGGTCAAAATATTTACATTCCTATGGATGAATCCAACACAGACTACCAAGCCTACCTAAAATGGGTAGCTGAAGGCAATACACCAGAGGCAGCAGAATGAACTACACATGGAAAATCTTAGAAGTATTTGCCAAAGATGAAGTAATCACAGGCGCTAAATACCACCTCACAGGCACAGAAGATGATATTTCTGTAGAAACTGAAGGTAATTGGTATTTTGACTGTCCTACGGCAAAAGTGCCATTTTTAGAAGTTACCGAAGAAATGATTGCTTCTTGGATTGAAGCTGATGCTGTTCGTGATGGTCAAAATCACATTAAAATGGGTATCGAAAAGCAGATAGAAGCGTTAAAATCACATAAACCAGTTCCAGCTCCGTGGATGCCCCAAGTGTTTAAACCTGAGATTTAATTATGACAATGCCTATAGACATCATTTCAAGAGCGTTAAAAGACGTAGGAGCATTAGCTTCAGGGGAAACCCCCGCTGCTGGAGATGTTCAAGACTGTTTTGATATGCTTAATGATCTAGTAGATCAATGGTCTAACGAAGAAATGATGGTCTTTTATAAGAATGAAATCGTTTTTCCAATTACAGCAGGTCAAACTCAATATACGATTGGCCCAGGCGGTCAAATTGGCGCAACCATTACTGGTTCTATTTCAGGCACAACATTGACAGTTACGGGTATTAGCTCTGGGGCTATTAACGTAGGGCAAACTCTGAGTGGCACAGGAATTGCAGCAGGAACAAAGATTGTGGCAATGCTTACAGGCGCAGGCAATAACGTCAATGAAGCTGGCACATATCGCCTCAATATCAGCCAGACTGTCAGTTCTGAAACGATTAACTTATACTATCAACGCCCATTATCAATAGATTCTGCCTTTGTTCGTATCAATACAAATTCTAATGGCGTTCCTATCGTTAATGGTGGTTTGGACTATCCAATCGCCATTTTAGCTGTAGAAGATTACGAAATGATTGGTTTAAAGACTTTAAATGGCCCGTGGCCAAAAGCCCTTTACTATCAGCCAAGCGAAACATTAGGCAACATTTATGTATGGCCTAACCCTTCTCAGGGTGAAATGCACATTTTTACAGATAATCTATTTCAAGGTTATACAACTGTAAACGACCCTATTATTCTGCCACAGGGCTACACAATGGCTCTTAGATGGTGTTTAGCAGAGCGCATTATGCCTATGTATGGAAAAACAAATCCAACGCAAATAGCAATGATTCAAAGCTATGCAGCGCAAGCAAAAGCAACAGTTAAACGTATTAATATGAAACCAGTTCAATCTGCTCGATTTGCTGATGCTATGTTGTCAAGCCGTCAAAAAGATGCTGGTTGGATACTTTCAGGGGGCTTCTTTAGATAATGAAGCGCAAAGTATTTACTGACGTTTGGGATTTAATTCAAAAAGGAAATCCTGATGAATGTTGGGAGTGGCTTGGCCATAAAAATAGTTCTGGATATGGAAGTATAACTATGAGTCAACAAACTTATTCTGCACATAGACTTGCTTATGCCTTGACTTATCCAAACACAATTACATACAAAGCCCCTAAAAATAAAAATGTAAAAGAATTCGTTTTACATAAATGTGATAACAGAACCTGTTGTAATCCAAATCATATGTTTTTAGGCAATTATGATGACAATAACAAAGATGCAAAATTTAAAGGTCGTAGTAACGCACCAAAAGGGTCAAATCATAAATTAGCTAAATTAACGCAAGAACAAGCAAATCAAGCTCGTTTATTTCATGGGCATGGTTGGTCTTATACTGAAATAGGAAAAATGTTTAATATTCATGCAAATAACATTTCAAGAATCTGTAAAGGTCTTGGATATGCAGAAAGCAGGGGATAAGCATGGATTTTGGCTTTGTCGGCGCATCGTATGAAGCACCTAGTATCTATCAAGATGCTCAAGAGTGCATTAATTGGCGGGCTGAGGTTGATCCTACAAAACAACCTGGTCAGCGTGGTGTAGTCGCTTTATATCCAACACCAGGACTTACCTCTTTAATTCCGCTTTCTGCTCAAGCAGAAGTTCGGGGAATGAGAACAGTAAGTGGCGGCCAATATATGGTTGCTGTTTGTGGTGGTTATGTTTATGTTATTAATGCTAGTTTTGTTCCTACTATCGTAGGGCAATTAAATACAAGCACAGGCAGAGTTGGTATAACTGATAACGGATTAAACGTCTATATCGTTGACGGAGTTTATCGTTATACATGGCGCATTTCTAATCCTAGTGCTGCTACATTTCAAGGCACAATCTCTGGCACAACACTTACTGTAACTAAAGTCATTACAGGCACAATCGCTACAAATCAAGCGTTATTTGGCGTAGGAATACCAGCCGAAACTGTTATTGTGTCAGGATCAGGCACAACATGGACTATTAGCAAAACCGCTTCAATCGCTACTGCTGAGGTAATGAATTCTTCTGCTGTAGCCAGCGTTTTAACATCGTCAATATCTGGCACTACTTTAACTGTAACAGCAACGTCTGGAACTTTATATCCAGGTCAAACAATTACTGGCACAGGTGTTACGAATGGCACAATTATTACAGCCTTAGGTAGTGGCACAGTATTAAGCACAGCAATCAATACAGGCGGAACAGGCTACGCAGTCAATGATTCAATTACTGTCACAGGGGGCGTGTATGGCAATAGTCCTGCAACTTATACTGTTAGCTCCGTAAGTGGCGGTGTTGTTACAGGATTAACCCTAACATATTCAGGCGCATATACATCAGTTCCTACCAATCCTGCTTCTACATCCACAACTGGCTCTGGAACAGGCTTAACCTTAAATCTAACAACTGGTACAGGCACAGGCGGAACAGGCAATTATGTCATTAATAATAGTCTGTCTATTAGCTCTGAAACCATGTATGCGCTTAATTTTACTGCCCTACCATCAAGCGATGGCGCATTTACAGGCGCAGACGTTGTAGATATTGTTGATAACTATTTTGTTTATAACAATCCGAATACCCAACAATGGGCAGCTTCTAATATTCTAAGCCCTATTACTTATGGGCTTTCTTATGCTTCAAAGTTTACAGGCCCTGACAATCTTGTTTCAATTATTTGCGATCACGGACAAGTCTATTTATTAGGTGAAACGACTAGTGAAGTATGGTCAGACGTAGGAACATTCCCTTTTGCGTTTCAAAGGATTCCTGGGTCATCAAGTCAGCATGGTATTGCAGCTAAATTTTCAGTAGCCAGAGCAGGCAATTCATTTATTTACTTGTCTAAAAATACTCGTGGACAAGCTGAAATTGTGATGATGAACGGCTATTTCCCCACAAGAATTTCAACTCATGCTGTTGAAAATACGCTAGTGGATCAATATGTAGCCGATGCCGTGTCTTACACATATCAGCTAGAAGGGCATGAAGTCTATGTCATTTCTTTCCCTACAATCGATATTACTTGGGCTTACGATGCCACGACAAATCTATGGCATAAATGGCTGTATGTTGATAATTTGAATCAATTTCACAGACATCGCACGAATTGCGCTGCGGTATTCCAAAATCTAGTATTGGCTGGAGATTGGCAAAATGGTCAAATTTATCAAATTGACCCTAATAATTACACCGATAATGGCGATACTATCCGTAGGGTGCGTAGATGCCCTCATTTAGTGACCGATTTGCAACGCCAATTCTTTGATGAATTACAAATTCAATTCCAGCCTGGCATTGGCTTATCGGGACTTACAACTCCCCCTAATTCTGAGCTAGTGGGTGCAAATCCTCAAGCCATGCTTAGATGGTCAAACGATGGAGGCTCTACCTATGGTAATGAGCATTGGACTACCATAGGATTAGAGGGTAATTATGTCAATCGTGCAATTTGGCGCAGATTAGGCTGGTCAAGAGATCGAGTGTTTGAGGTCGTTGTAACCGACCCAGTAAAATGCGTGATTGTTAGTGCAAACTTAAAAGCAAGCTCTGGGGATAACTGATGACTAATTTTATTTGGGGCACAACACAAAATAACCCATATCCTAATACGCCCTTATTAGATGACACTACTAAAATGCCAAGTCGCTCATGGCAACAGTATTTCTTGAATTTATTGAATTTTACTAGCGCAACTAACGCCACAAAAGGCTCTGGAACGCTTCCTACAAACCCAGTAGGTTTTATTAACATTACTGTTAATGGAAAGCCTTTCAAAGTGCCTTATTACAATGTCTAATTTAGCTCAAATATTCAAAGAAAATGAGGGTCGATTTGATGTTGACCCGCAAATAGAAAACCATTTTTCAGATGGTTTATTTGCAAAACAAATGATTATTCCAGCAGGATTTACCGCTTGTCAGCATAAACATCATTATTCCCATTTAAGCATTTTGGCAAAAGGGCGTGTAATTGTGCGAACAGACGATTATAATGAAGAATACATAGCTCCTTCTTGCATTGAAATAAAGGCCGAAATCTATCATCAAATTGAAGCTCTTGAAGATTCTGTGTGGTTTTGTATTCATGCCACAGATGAAGCAGACCCAGAAACAGCAGAAGAACTATTAATAAGCAGAAAGGATTAGGAATGTTAGGTTCATTATTTGGCGGAATTATTGGCGGTAATCAGCAACAGGCTGGTTACAATAATGCCTCTGGAGTCTTGCAATCAGGTTACGGAAATGCTCAAAATGCCGTTCAAACAGGCTATGGAAATGCAGGTTCAGCCCTTACAAATACATTCAATTTAGCTCAAGGACAATTAAGCCCTTATGCTGGAATAGGCTTAACTCCATTAAATAATCTAATAAATTCTGGTTATTTGACACATCAATTTAATAATCAAGATTTAAACTCCAATTTAGCACCCAACTACGCATTTCAATTACAACAAGGTCAAGGGGCTACTAATGCAGCTTCTAATGCTGCTGGTGGAGCAACAAGCGGAAATGCTCAAAAAGCATTACAAGATTACACCCAAAATTATGCTGGAAACGCTTATCAAAACGCATTTAACAATTACAACGCTCAAAGACAAAATATTTTTGGTGATATTTCAACCATTGCTCAAATGGGCCAATCAGGCACAAATGCTTTGGCAAACAATACATCAGCTTACGGAACAAACCTCGCAAATTTATTTACAGGTCAAGGTACTGCCCAATCAAACCTTTACACAGGATTGGCAAATGGCATAGCAGGAAACACAGTTAATGCAGGAAACGCTCAAGCATCTTCTACACAGGCAACTGGAAGCACTTTGGGATCAATACTTGGTACTGCATTTAATGGAATTTCAAATGTTTTGCCTTTTTAAGGGATAAATTATGGCAACAGCATACCAACCTTCTAGTTTTACCCCTGCACCAGCTCCCAATCCTACGTCTTTCGTTGCTCCACAAGTTCCTGTTCAAACAGGTATGCAACGTCTTGGAGATATTATTAATGTGCAAAAAGGTCAAATTGAGCTTAATAAAGCTCGTCAAACTTTACCTTCAGAAGTTGCAAGAGCTAAAGCTGAAGCAGATGCAGCTATAGCCAATGCAAATACTAAACAATTAGATAATTTAATTGCTCATTCTAATAACTCAATTACAAGCCTTAGAGGTTTAAGGGATAAAGATAAAATTGATGATTCCGAAGTTGAAAATTTAGTAGCCAATACAATTTATAGCGCAGGTGGAGATGATCGTGCTGTAAAGCAAGTTTTAATGGATTATCCTAAAAATGGCACTTTAGCAGACAAAAAAGCGTGGTTAGCACAAAAAGAAGCAAACGCTGCTGGTCACGTTGCTGCACTAGAAAAACGTTATCCAAACACGCAAAACGTTGATACTGGTGCAAATATTATTAACGTAACAACTGGCAACCCCACACAAACAGGCGAACCAAGTGGTATGCCAACAGGCGTTTATTTACCCAAGTCCCTTGGCCCAACTGTTGCCACATCTCCTACGGGTGGCCCTATGTTGTTTGGTGGTGGAACACAACCCCAAGTTGGAAACATTAATAATATGCCTAGCAACGTGCAAGTAGCCCCCGCAGGTGGTGGAACAACTGCTACAGGTATGCAACAAAATGCACCAGCAGGGCAAGTTGGGCCTAAGGCTGGAGTTGCATCACAATCCATGAGTCAACCCAAAAGTGGTTCTGCAATTCCTTATATTCCAGGTGAACCTTATGATGCGTTTAGAGTTCGTGCAGCCGATGTTGCAAAAATGCCTAGAGCTGCATCTGAAGCATTAAATGTAACTAATGCAGATTCTATTCCCAACGCCCGTTATACCAATGAAAAAATACAAAAAATGTTGGATAACCCTAATTTGAATATTGGCCCTATTGCTGATGCTATTGCAAAACAAACAGGCGGTATTGGTTTAAGTGCAGATCAACAAGAAATTATGAAGTATCTTGAGCAACGTATTCGCATGGAGTCTGCTAGAACAAATCAAGATCAAACTTCACAGAGAACTGCTTTTGGTTCTTTTGGAACTCAAAAAGGCGCATTGCGTGAAATTCTTTATAAAGATAATGGAAGTCTTGCTGGTCAAGAGCTTTATCAGCGTGGCATTTTAAATCACGCTGGAGATATTAATAAACCTAATCTTCAGTCTGTAAATCAATTTAATAATGATTATGCAAAATTGGCAGAACCAAGAGTGGTTCATTTAATAGGTGTAATTGGAGATAAATCAACAAAAGACTTAACTAAAGCAGATAGACAGCATTTAGCAAAAGAATTTTCTGGATTATCTGATGGGCAAATTCAGGAATTAATGAACAAACGTCAAAAATTACTTGATTTAGTAGGAAAATAATGGGAATTACAGCTCAAGACCTGTCTGGAATTATTAAAGGTGGAAAAACAGAAGAATCTGCACCACCTATAAGTTCTCAAGACATTTCTGATATTTTAAAAAATACTAGCCAAGAAGGAATGGATTGGAGTGATGTTCCCATTCAAGCCATTACCAACATCCCTAAAAGCGCTATTGAATTTGGAAAAAATCTTTATGAAGCTGTAAGACACCCATTAAAAACTGCTGGGGGTGTAATGGATTTGGCAGCGGGAACTTTGCACAACATTACTCCAACTCATATTGCAGAATGGATTGATAAAGCAGATTACAATCCAGATGCAACTGAAAGAGCTGTTCAAACAGCAAATGCAGTAGGTCATTTATATAAACACAGATACGGAACAAGCGAAGGCTTTAAAGAAGCATTAGCTACTGATCCTGTAGGTGTTGCTAGTGATATTGCAACACTAATGTCAGGTGGTTCAACACTAGCAAGCAAAGTTGGGGCGGTAGAAAAAGCAGTTAATTTAGCAAAAAGTGCTGGTGTTCCAGAAAAAGCAATCGAATCTGCTGGTAGAGTTGCAGAAAACATTAATCCTGTAACAGGAACAGCTAATGTAGTAAGCGCAGTTGGTAAACCATTATTAGGCTCATTGACTGGTGTTGGTTCAGAAAATATTTCTAATGCAGCAAAAGCGGGATATGCAGGCGATACATCTTTTGTAAATCAAATGCGTGGCAATGCTCCTATGGGCGCACCATTAGATGCTGCTAGAGCTAATTTAGCAACAATGCAAAAAAATAGAAATAATGCTTATCGTTCAGGCATGACAGATATTACTAACGATAAATCTGTTTTAAATTTTAAAGATATTGATGAGGCTTTAAAAGAAGCAAAAAATTCTATTTCTTTTAAAGGCCAAACTGGTGCTGAAATTCCTACAAAAGTTCATGAAGATTTATCCAAAATGATCAATGATTGGAAAAATCTAGAACCTGCTGAATATCATACCCCAGAAGGATTAGATTTTTTAAAGAAAAAAATTGGGGATTACACACAATCGATTGGATATGAACATACAAATGCCAATAGGATTGGTTCTGATATTTATAACGCTGTAAAAAATACTATTTCTGCTCAAGCGCCTAAATATGCTGAAGTCATGAGTGATTACCATGAGGCATCAGACACAATTAAAGAAATTGAAAAAGCTCTTTCTTTAGGAAATAAAGCATCTGCTGATACTGCTATGCGTAAATTGCAAAGCATTACTAGAAATAATGTGTCAACAAATTATGGTCAGCGTTTAAATCTTGCACAACAATTAGAGCAAGAAGGTGGCAGACCATTTATTAATGCTTTATCTGGTCAAGCTATGAGTTCGCCTACTGCTAGGGGGCTGGCTGGAACTGTTGAAAATGCTTCTACTTTAGCTGGATTAGTAAATCCTGCATTTTGGGCAGCAATACCATTTCAAACTCCAAGAATTGTTGGAGAAGGTTTATATGCTGGTGGTAGAGGCGCAAAAGCAATTTCTAATTTATCTAAAAAAACAAGTATTGGTCAAGGTAAAGCCAACACTATTGCCGACATATTACAAAACGTAAATAAAGCACAAGAGGAACAATAATGACAACAGTTAATCTTTCACCCTTATTTAATGGGCAATCCATATTTGACAATAATGGAAATCTATTAGCTGGTGGATCAATTTATACCTATCAAGCTGGAAGTTCTACACCGCTTGCTACTTATACTACAAATAGTGGAAATATTGCTAATACAAACCCATTAACTGTTAATGCTTATGGCAGATTAGATAATGAGCTATGGTTGCAATATGGTTATGCTTATAAATTTGTTGTTCAAGATGCCAGTTCTAATACTATTGCTACCTACGACAATATTGCTGGTATTTTAACGCAAGCACCAACTACAAGCGCTTCTGTGCCAAGTGGTTGTATTTTAATATGGTCAGGCGCAATCGGATCAATTCCTAGTGGATTTGTAATTTGCGATGGATCAAACGGCACACCTGATCTGCGTTCAGTAATGATTATGGGCGCAGGAAGTGCTTATTCAGTAGGTCAAACAGGTGGCACGGCAGATGCTGTTGTAGTAAACCATACACATACATATTCAGGAACAACATCAGGTCAATCCAATACCCATACTCATAATGTTTCATTGCCAAATGCTAGTGGCGGTGGATTTGCTGCTGGTGCTGATTTCCAATTTAACGTTTCAACAACAAACATTAATAATCAAGACCACAATCATACATTTGGCGGCACAACAGCTAATGCTTCAAGCGGTGTAAGCGGAACAGGTCAAAATATTCCTCCATACTATGCTTTGGCTTATATTATGAAAACATAGGTGTGGATATGTCTGACATTGATCCAGTTAAAATAGGTGTAATGTGGTCTAAAGTAGAGTCTATGGAAAAAGAAGTAGCTGAAATGCGCCACGATATTAAAGAGCTTCTTGCGATGGCTAATAAAGGTCGTGGAGGTTTCTGGGTCGGTATGATGGTTGTGTCAGGTATTAGTTCTTTTATTGGTTTTATAGCTCATTGGTTTTCACAAAAATGAATCCTATCATCACTCAAATTCTTACTAATCGTGATAATGTTACCCATTGCATCGCTCGTTGGGCGTGGATGCTTGGGTTCTTTTTAGTTGGCGGTTCTGCAATCTATTTAATTTATACAGGTCATGAAATTAGCTTGACTGAACTAGCTGGTGCTTTAGGCATTATTTCAGGTTCAGGAGCTGCTTCAGTCGCTGCAAAACAAGTTGCTGGTGCAGAGCCACAATGAGCTTTTTACTTAAATTATTAGGCGGTATTGGTGGACAAATCTACATTTATTTGGCTTTGGTTTTGGGCGGTTTTGGGGCTGGTTATTATGTGGAGCATCTGCGGTTTGTGGACTACAAGCAAGAAGTCCAACTTGTTGCAGAAAAACAACAAACAGAAACCGATGCCAAAATCAAAGAACAGGAAATAATTAATGAAAACATTAAGCAAACTTACGAAGCTCGCCTTACTAGCATCCATTCTTTCTATACTGGGATGCTCAACTCCCGTAGCGGTGTCGTGTCCTCCGATCCCAACGCCACCATCACAGTTAATGGCGAAACCCATAACATATTACTTGTTGCCGAACAATGCGCCCAAACAACAGAACAACTAATGACCTTGCAAGACTGGGTTAATCAACAAGTTAATTTAAAATGAATAACGAACAATTAGCTTCTTGGGTAACTTTAATAGCTACATTTACTTTATGTGTAACTGTATTGGCTATGGTTACTGTGTTTATGTTTGGATTCTTTGATCCTCAGGTAGATAACAATAAACTATTTGAAATAGTTGGCCCTGCATTTCAGACCATCGTTGGTGGTTTTATTGGTTTAATTACAGGCATAAAAATAGGATCAGATAGTGCAAAATAATTTTCAAAAGTGCCTTGACCTTGTATTGAAGTCAGAAGGCGGTTGGGTAAACAATCCAGCAGACCCTGGCGGTGAAACCAATCTTGGCGT
>Ga0214170_1000453_pt1 | contig 14812 bp, 13 predicted proteins | sample TroBogEpilimnion_2_FD_153008 | JGI IMG/M metagenome (GOLD analysis project Ga0214170, IMG submission 153008) | Freshwater microbial communities from Trout Bog Lake, WI - 27JUN2007 epilimnion | ecosystem: Environmental > Aquatic > Freshwater > Lake > Epilimnion/Euphotic zone | place: Trout Bog... | reverse complement strand
CCGTTATCTCCGAAGAGTGGCTTTGGCATGAATGTTGCGGTCTTGCCATTCTCCCAAGCGACGTTCTTGATGATGTACTTGAACTTCATAACATCATCGCCGGCCGAAAGAATGTCGGAGAAGCGGTAGTTGATCTCCATCTGACCCGCGGTACCGACCTCGTGGTGTGAGCGCTCGACAAGAAGACCGACCTTGCCTAGAGCCATAACCATCGCATCGCGGATATCCGCCAGCTGGTCTGTTGGTGATACAGGGAAATATCCACCCTTGTAACGAGTCTTGTAACCACGGTTCGCTGTTCCATCTGCCTCAAGCGAAGCACCAGTGTTCCAAGCGCCTTCGATTGAATCGATGAAGTGATGTGAAGCATTCTGTGAAGTCGAGAAGTTAACTTCATCAAAGACATAGAACTCTGCCTCAGGAGCGAAGAACGCGGTATCTGCAATACCGGTTGACTTCAGGTAGTCGACTGCCTTTGTCACAACGCCACGTGGGTCGCGAGAATATGGAGTGTTATCGATGGGGTTGTGCACCGAGAAGAGAATGACAAGCGTCTTCTCCTTGCGGAATGGATCGATAAATGCGCTACCTGGAATAGGCAACAACTTCATATCTGACTCGTGAATCGCTTGGAATCCGCGAATCGAAGAACCGTCGAACATCAGACCATCGGTGAAGACCGCTTCGTCGAATGATTCAACTGGAACGTTGAAGTGATGTTGAATGCCTGGAAGATCGATGAAGCGAACGTCGATTAGCTTGACGTCGTTCTTCTTAATGAAATCAAAAATTTCTGATGAGCTCTTAAACATGCTTCTCCTGAAATTGATGGTGAGTCGAAACCACTAGGCGCTTCACTGGGCCCAGAGGGGTGGTCTGTATGGGGGCAAAAGTAGGTCCTACGCGTGAAATGACCATATCCCTCGTGTTACGGACATGTTTCGTAACCTTAAGCGGAAGTCGAGGGTTCACGCCATAGGGGATTAAGCTCCACCCATGGCCCAAGATTCAGGACACGAGCTGGAAGCCGCCGGATTCGGACGACGTTTCGCCGCATTAGTCGTGGATTGGGGTGCCTCGAGTCTGATCACTCGCGCCTTTGTTTCGCAACACACTGCCACGCAGTCATTCTTTCAATTACTGGTCTTCTTTGTGGAGGTGTCGGTCCTCACCGCGCTGACGGGTGCATCATTTGGTCAGCACTTACTGCGACTTCGCGTCGTGGATGAAGCAACAGGAGGAGCGGTCACTCCACTTCGGGTCCTCGCTCGCACCGCGATGATCTGTGTGGTTCTACCTGCGATATTTATTCAGCAGGGGCGCGGTTATCACGAGATTTTGACGCACACACGCGTCGTTCGATTACAACGTCTGGTTTAGAAGCCTTTAACGACGAGGCATTTTCATGCGAGTTGGCATAGGACCCTTAGGAATAGGCATCTGCAACCCACCAACCGCCTTAAGACGCGTGCGAAGCTCGCGAACTTGAGCGTTCGATAGCTTCTTCGGAAGCTTCTTTAACTTCTTCTGCAGCTTCTTAAGGGGGATCTGTCCCTGATCATTTCCCACGTAAATTTCGGTAATCGCGATTCCAGGTACAAATCGCTCCATCTTCTTCTTCTCATCGATGACCAAGTTACGCACTGCATGCGTTCCTTCACCCACGAGAACAATTCCGGCGCGACCGACCGCGCGATGCACCATATCTTGATTTCGTGCCACGTTGACCGCGGGGGTAGTGGTGAATCCACGGCGAATCGACATCAAGACTGAAGCACCCGCGCCAACCTGACCTTCAATCGAGGCGAAGGCGGCGGAGTTTGCCTGGCGAGTAAAGAAAAAGAATGCGACCAAGAGTGACACTGGAGTGAAAATAATTCCGAAGTAGACCGGGTGATGTAACGACGATCCGAGAATGACGCCGGCCACCAATACGACTACAAAGACAAGCGCGGTTAAGAGCAGCGCGAGAGGCTTTTCTTTCCGAGTAAGTGCGAAAGCATCTTTGACAGTCTGCATTTGTCCTGGACGCTCGTCCGCCTGGGCGGTCTTTGGTGCTGGAGCGGACTTACTTTTGCGGCTGAAAAGTGCCATTGCTTATTCCTCAGTTTTCTCAGACGGGTGAGAGCTCTTGTAAGCCTCGTATTCTAATTGAACTTGTTCGGGGGTAGGCGCGGTTCCGCCGAGTCTGGCAGGAGCCCAAAATTGACCTTGCGGCGAATCCGGATACTCCGCCTGCACTTGGTGAAGCAAGTCGAGCATCCGCGTCCGTAATTCCGCTTCAGCAGCATCTACATCCATCCCTTTGTTGACGATAAATGCTTCGCCGAAGGTGACGTAGACGGGGTATTTATTTCGCTTGAAATCGGGCTTCCGCTTCTTTGTCATAATGCGCTGGCTACCCCAAACAATCGTGGGGATAATCGGTACGTTGGCTCCCATGGCGAGACGTACGGCGCCTGTCTTCATCTTGGCGATCTCAAAGCTTCGCGAAATTGTTCCTTCCGGGAAGATGCCAACAATTTCACCAGCACGCAGCGCGCGCAATGCGGCGACAAAGGATGCACTGCCGCTCGATCGATCCACCGAGATGTGGTGCATACCGCGCATCAATGGTCCAGAAATCTTATGATCGAAAATTTCCTTCTTCGCCATGAATCTGATGTAGCGCTTGCGCGGTAAGGCGGCGGTACCAATGAGTGCAAAGTCAAGATAACCGACGTGATTCATCGCAAGAATTGCGCCTCCATCAGCAGGCAAATGCTCCTGACCTTTGAAGGTGAATTTAATGCCGAGGTATTTCCAGAACGCCTTAATGGCGACGATGACCGGGGGATAAACCAAATCAGCCATTACAACCCGTTCGACGCACTAGAGCGACGCGCGCTTTTCCTGTGCTTGCTTGTACAACCGACCAGCGCGATAGCTGGAACGCACTAGCGGTCCACTCATGACGCCCGCAAAACCGATTGCTTCTGCCTCAGCGGCAAGTTCGACGAACTCCTGTGGCTTCACCCAGCGCTCGACCGGATGGTGGTTGGAAGTCGGACGAAGGTACTGGGTAATTGTGATCAAATCGCAGCCAGCGTCATGGAGGTCCTGTAACGCTTGCGACACTTCTTCGCGAGTTTCGCCGAGACCGAGAATGAGATTCGATTTTGTAATCAAACCGAACGCTCGAGCCTGGCTAATGACATCAAGGGATCGGTCGTACCGGAAAGCGGGGCGGATCCGTTTGAAAATACGAGGCACGGTTTCAAGATTGTGCGCGAATACTTCTGGCCTAGTCTCGAAGACTTCGTTGAGAAGATGTGCGTGACCGCTGAAGTCTGGTGCCAGCATTTCCACGCCAGTGCCTGGATTGAGGTTGTGTACCTGACGAATGGTCTCGGCATATAACCAGGCACCTTCGTCATCCAAGTCATCACGTGTTACGCCTGTAATGGTCGCGTACTTCAGCCCCATGGACCGGACAGACTCAGCAACGCGGCGTGGTTCATCGCGATCAAGTGGACCGGGTTTGCCGGTGTCGATGTTGCAGAAGTCGCATCGACGGGTGCACTGTTCTCCGCCGATCAAGAAGGTGGCTTCCTTGTCTTCCCAACATTCGAAAATGTTTGGGCATGCCGCTTCTTGGCAAACGGTGTGCAATCCTTCATTAACTACAAGCGAGCGCAGCTTGGTGTACTCAGGACCCATATTCGCGCGAGTTTTGATCCATTCGGGCTTTCGTTCAATCGGGGTCTCGGCGTTGCGAGCCTCGATGCGAAGAAGTTTGCGTCCTTCGGGGGCAATAGTCATATCGCCACTCGTTCTAGCGCAGCCTCTATGTGGCGGGTTACAACATCGATGACTTCTGAAATCTCCACGTTACGGCCCAACTCGTTAGAGACCGAGGTAACTTCGGCGTCCGAGATTCCGCACGGAATAATGCGATCGAAATAGGAGAGATCCGGATTCACGTTCAAAGCGAATCCATGCATGGTCACACCTTTTGCAACACGAATTCCGATTGCTGCAATCTTCCGATCTCGACCATCCTGTCGAATCCACACTCCAGTGCGGTCGCAATAGCGCTCGGCTTCAATACCGAATTCACGGCAGGCCTCAATCAGAGCGAGTTCTACTTCACGAACGAAGCCCACGACGTCATTCGACTTCTGTAGTTTCACAATTGGATAGCCGACGATTTGTCCTTCGCCGTGCCAGGTGATTTTTCCACCACGGTCAACGTCCACCACGGGCGTTCCATCAACAGGCTTTTCGTGAGCCTCGGTACGGCGTCCGGCGGTGTACACCGATGGATGCTCGAGGAGAAGTAAAGAATTCGACTCGGTTCCGTCGACAACGCCGGCATGAAGAGCGCGTTGGGTTTCGAGTGCGGCGGAGTACTCCACGAGACCAAGGTTCTTGACCAGAATCTTGGTTCGAGCCGCCGTCAGTGTCATAGGGTTAAGCCTAGCGGCAGCCAATATGGACTGTCGCGCCGCATATTCAGGAGGATCGCTCATGAGTGAAGTCACACAACCACGCGTAGGAATCACGGGTTACGGCCTCGCCGGGCGATATTTCCATGCCCCGCTCCTTAAAGGGGCTGGCTTTGATGTGGTTGGCGCGGTCACATCTAACCCTGAGCGCATTCAACACCTGAAGAGCGATTTTCCAAATGCGGTTGCGGTTGCAACCGTCGAAGAGTTGATCGCGTTAAAAATTGATTTATTGGTTGTAGCCACCGCCAACATCGTGCACGCCAAGGAAGCGATCGCTGGATTGCGTGCAGGTATTCCGGTCGTGGTGGATAAGCCAATGGCGTTAAACCTCGCGCAGACCGAAGAAATCATTCGAGTTTCGGAAGAGACGGGCGTTCCCGTGACGACGTATTTCAGCCGTCGCTGGGATAGCGATGCGCTCACTATTAAGCGCGTTCTTAAAGAAGGGCTACTCGGAGAAATTATTCGAATGGATTCACGCTTTGAACGCTTCCGCCCAGAAGCTAATCCGAACTCGTGGCGCGAAACGACTCCGGAGGCCGAGGGTGGAGGTTTGGTTCTCGATCTACAACCACACCTCGTTTCGTTAGCTTTGGATTGGTTTGGGCCAGCAGAGCTGAAGTTTGCATCTGTGCGATCAATACGTGGGGGAGCGGACGATGATTCTGTTCTTGTACTGAAACATGCAAATGGCGTCGACTCGTATCTGTCTGCCAGCGCTATTCAAGGCTCACCCGGTCCGCGCATCCGTATTTCTGGAACAAAGGGATCGCTCGTCATCTTCGACTTAGACCCCCAGGAAGACTTATTGCGTTCTGGAAAATACCCCAAGGATGGTTCATGGGACGTTCCGACTGCTACGCCGGCATATTTCTTTACTGGCTCAGAGTTCACGGAAATCGTGAGTGAAAACGGAAATTACTGCTCTTACTATTTGGCGGTTAAGGCAGCTCTAGCCGGAAATTCACCGTGGCCGGTCCCAGTTGAAGATTCACTCGCAGTTGCACGCATTCTCGACGAGGCGCGCGACATCTCTATTCGCTAAATATGTCTTCGCCGAAATTGTCCAAGGTAATTGTTGTAGGCGCTGGCCTTGCCGGGCTAACTGCTGCCCGCTATTTACAGCACGCAGGTTTCGATGTCACACTGCTTGAAGCGAGTGACGCGATTGGTGGTCGAGTCCGTTCGGATGAGATTAACGGTTGGAGATGCGACCGTGGCTTCCAAGTTATTAATCCACGCTACAAGGAGATTCGTCGTCTGAGAATCCTGGACAGGTTAGTCTTCGAATCAGTCTCGCCAAATATTCGATACGTCACTGATCGAGGCGACGAATTAATCGGCCTTAATCATCTCTCGGCGACTCTCGTTCAAGGTCCACGCAAGATATCGCAGGAGTTGCAACGATTCTTCCGTGGCGTATTTCTCGCGGACCCATCATCTATCCCCCCGAGAGTTCGGCGCCGCGTGCAGAGCTCCTTCATTCTTGGTAGACCAGGCCAACCGCAGGCGGGTTTATCCGCGTTTACTCAGGAGTTAGCGAAGGGGATTGGGGATATCCGTCTCAATCAGCACGTGGAAAGAGCGACTTCGAGATCTGTCAGTGGATCATTTGAATCGCTTGAGGCAGACGCAATCGTTATTGCAACCACCGCGTCGGTGACGGAGAAAATTCTAGGCGTGAGGATTGGTGTTGAGTATGTCTCGTGTCATACCTGGTATCACGAGGTCTCAGCCCCGGTTAAGGCCTCCGCTTATTTAGCCGTTACCGAATCTGGACCCATCGTGAATTCCGTCGTAGTCCGAGAACGAGACGGTAAAGCGCTGATTGCGACGACCGCGCTTTCGAAGCTGGATGACCGAGCGTTGAAAATCGAGCAGGAGAAAATCTGGGGTCCGTTGAATTTCACCTTGGTTCAGTATCTAGAAATTGCCGAGTCGCTTCCGCGCATCAACAAGCAGGCGCCCAACAATGTCAATGGCGTATATCTGGCGGGCGATTATCTACAACTGCCTTCGCAGCAGGGCGCAATGAAATCTGGCCGCCTCGCCGCAGAGCGAGTAATTAAAGCGCTTGGTTAATTTAGGAAATTAATCAATCAAAGCGCTGAGCGCGTTGACGATATTTGGATAGTCGAAGACGAAGCCGTCGTCCATCAAAACCTGCGGGGTCACCTTCTTGGACCCCAAAATCTCCGACGAGAATCCACCCAGGGCAATCTTTAGTGCAATTGCAGGTGCTGGAAATATCGCTGGCCGGTGCATGGCACGCGCAAGCGCTGCCGTGAATTCTTGGTTTGTTACGGGGTTGGGAGAGGTCAGGTTAACCGGACCAGAAACCTTAGATTCAAGAAGGTGGCAAATTGCACGTATTTGATCGTGCAGCGTGATCCACGACCACCATTGCGTTCCGGGACCCAGCTTCCCGCCCAAGCCCAGTCGGAATAGTGGCAACATCTTTCCAAGTGCGCCGCCGGTTGGATCGAGGACCAATCCAGTTCGTATCTTCACAGTCCGAACATCATGAGCAGCGATGTCAGCTGCGCCTTCCCATTCCCGACAGACCGCAGCCAAGAAATCATCGCCGCTTCGGTCGCTTTCGACGACGGCGCGATTGCCAGATTCGCCGTACCAACCAATTGCCGATGCGCTGATGAACGTGGCGGGCTTGATTTCGTTCACCGCGCCTGCGATCGCGGTTGTGCCGAGAAGCCGAGAGTTCAAAATTTCTGCACGGTATTTTTTCGTCCAGCGCTTGTCGCCAACGCCTGCGCCAGCCAAATGAATGACCGCATCCACGCCGCGGAGCGGTTCTACATCAACATATCCTTGTGCTGGATCCCACTGAACTTCGTCGGCGGCAACAGCTTTGCGGCGAACCAGACGTTGAACAGTATGGCCTTCACTCTTGAGATGGCCAACCAGGCTGGTTCCGATTAAGCCGGAAGCGCCAGTGATTGCAATCCGTTGCGGAGGAAGTGTCTTCATGCGAAGAGGTTAGTCGTTTTAGAGTCCCAAGTCGGATTCAAATCGGCCCGCTTCAAGGCGGTCTTTGAGGGTGACCAAGAAACGTGCGGCATCTGCTCCGTCGACGATTCGGTGGTCATAAGAGAGCGCAAGGTAGACCATCGAACGAACAGCGATCGTCTCGCCGCCATCGGTGCCCTTCATAACCATTGGACGCTTAACAACCGCGCCAAGTCCAAGAATCGCAACCTGTGGTTGATTAATGATTGGCGTATCAAACAAAGCTCCACGGCTGCCAGTGTTGGTCAAGGTAAATGTTCCGCCACCGAGCTCGTCCGGTGAAATTTTGTTATCGCGAGTACGTGCGGCTACATCGGCAATCTTTCGCGCGACACCACCGATATTCAGATCCCCGGCGTCCTTGATGACGGGCACGAGCAAGCCGCGCTCGGTATCAACCGCGATGCCTAGGTGTTCTGCGCCGTGATACGTAATTTGATCGCCTTCAACGGATGCGTTGAGCACTGGGTGTTGCTTCAGTGCTTCGCATACTGCGACCGCGAAGAATGGTAAGAATGAGAGCTTGACGCCTTCGCGCGCTTCGAACGAAGCCTTAGCGCGATCGCGTAGACGAGCGATCGCCGTTACGTCTACTTCGACGACGGTAGTGAGTTGTGCCGACACTTGAAGTGACTCAACCATGCGCGCCGCAATGACCTTGCGAAGGCGAGACATCGTGACCGTTGTGCCGCGTAGCGGTGATACAGCGACGGGAGCGGCAGGAGAGCTAGCCGATGACGTTGCCGAATTATTGTTTGACGCGCTCGTAGAAGTTGAAACGGCTGGACGAGCAGCAGCAAGGACGTCCTCTTTGCGAATGCGACCCCCAACTCCTGTTCCTGATACGCGTGCAAGATCAACGCCTTGTTCGGCCGCGAGCTTGCGAACAATGGGAGTTACGTATGCGTCAATGTTCGATGCCGCAACTGGACGCGGTGGTACCGGACTAGGCGCAGGTGCGGATGGCGCCGGAGTAGCAACAGGTGTTGATGGGGCAGGAGTAGCGACCGGTGCTGAAACAACCGGCGCCGCGGGTGGAGGAGTAGCCGGTGCGGCAGAAGCGCCAGACGTGCTTCCAATAAGCGCTAAACGCGCGCCGACTGGAACGGTGGAGTCCACAGGTACATCGATTGCAAGAACCGTGCCAGAAACCGGCGAGGGAATCTCGGTATCTACTTTGTCGGTTGAGACTTCCAAGAGCGCCTCATCGACATTCACTGTGTCGCCTACATTCTTGAGCCAACGAGTCACAGTACCTTCGGTAACGCTCTCGCCTAGCGCCGGCATGGTGACGATGGTTCCGTTGGAGGATGCAACGACAGCAGCCGCGGCTGGCGCAGAAACAGGTGCCTCGACGACAGGAGCAGGAGTTGCTGCTACAGGCGCGGGTGCTTCAACTACTGGCGCAGGTGCCGCTGCTGGTGCTGGCGACGCGGGAGCCGCGCCATCTGCAATAACAGCCAATTCGGCGCCAACGGCTACGGTTTGATCAATTCCGACAACAATCTTTTGAAGCGTGCCGGCAACCGGCGAAGGAATCTCGGTATCAACCTTGTCGGTGGAAACTTCGAGTAGTGGTTCATCAACGTTTACAAAATCGCCCTCGGCCTTGAGCCAACGAGTAACTGTGCCTTCAGTGACGCTTTCTCCGAGCGCTGGCATAGTGACTGAAAATGTCATTAGCTATTCTCCTATTAACCGTGTGCGTGTAGTGGCTTACCAGCAAGCGCTAGATGCGCTTCGCCGACTGCTTCAGACAATGTTGGGTGCGCATGAATCAAAGATGCGACATCGCTTGCTTCAGCCTCCCAGTTGAAAATCAATTGTGCTTCGGCGAGCAGCTCGCCAACGCGGGAACCCACCATGTGTATGCCGAGTACTGGACCGTTTTTGGCTGCAACAAGCTTGACTGAACCAGCGGTCTTCAAAATGTTCGCCTTACCGTTTCCGGCAAGGTCGTAGTTGAGCTCAACCACGTCATAGCCGCGTTCCTTCGCGACAGCGGTGGTCAGTCCTACGGATGCAACTTCTGGTTCCGAGTATGTAACGCGTGGGACGCCGTCGTAATTGATTGGACGTGGATTCAACCCAGCAATTTCTTCGGCGACCAAAATGCCTTCGGCAAAGCCGACGTGAGCGAGTTGGAGCGTGGGGATCAAGTCACCTACTGCCCAAATGCCAGGGATATTTGTGCGGCACTTGTCATCGACTAAAACATAACCGCGATCCATCGCGATTCCTTGCTCCTCATATCCAATATTTGCGGATACCGGACCGCGCCCTACAGCGACGAGCAAAACTTCGGCTGTGAATGTCGATCCGTTTTCCAAAGTGACGGTTACGCCGTTTGGTCCCTTTGTCGCGGAGGCAAATTTTGTGCCCGTCTCGAACTTGATACCGCGCTTGCGGAATGCGCGCTCGAGCTGCTTGCTAGAAGACTCGTCTTCGAGTGCAACGAGACGGGGGAGACCTTCGATAATGGTGACGTCGGCGCCGAAGCTATGCCACACAGATGCGAATTCACATCCGATGACGCCTCCGCCAAGAACGATTACGGATGCGGGAACGCGGTCCATCGACATCGCTTGTTCGCTGGTTATGATTTGAGTGCCATCGATTTCTAAACCAGGCAAGGTCTTTGGATAAGAGCCGGTCGCAAGAATGATGTTCTTGCCTGAATACTGAATGCCATTAACTTCTACCGCATTCTTGGAGACGAGCTTTCCGTGTCCTTCGACGTAGGTGATGTTTCGAGACTTTACGAGGCCCTGAAGTCCCTTATGCAACTTGCTGATGACGCCATCTTTGTACGCGTTGACGGCCAACATATCCATCGAAATAAATTCAGCCTTCACGCCAAATTCACCAGCGTGGCGAGCGCTATCAGCGACTTCGCCTGCATGAAGAAGTGCTTTCGTAGGAATGCAGCCGCGATGCAGACATGTTCCGCCTAATTTGTCTTGTTCGATAAGAACTACATTTAGTCCGAGTTGGGAAGCACGGAGCGCGCTGGCATAACCGCCGCTACCGCCACCAAGAACAACGAGATCAAATTCAGCCACACTAGCCACAAGCGCCTCTTTCAGTTTCCGTCGTCTGATCGCCGCCTAATCAAGCGGCACTCTCCAATCCTGCCACGATTTGGGTCACCGTCAGGACCCGAGCTTGCCCAAATTCACGGTCAATCCTGTGATGCAGCCGACTCCATCAGGCGGACTAACGAACGCACAGCGACCCCTGTGCCGCCGGTTGGGGTGTAGCCATGAGGTTCATGCTCATTAAAGGCGGGACCGGCGATATCGAGATGAAGCCAAGGTGTTTCGGGGTTAACGAATTCGCGTAAGAAGAGCCCGGCAACCAACATCCCGCCGAAGCGATCTCCGATATTCGCGATATCTGCCACAGATGAATCCAAGGAGGCACGCAGCTCTTCTGGAAGCGGCATCGGCCAAAATGCTTCACCGGCGGCGTCAGCGGCCGTAAGAAATTCTTTTCGGAATTCATCGTTATTCGTCATGACCGCACTCGTGCGCGTGCCAAGCGCGACTACCTGTGCGCCAGTGAGTGTGGCGACGTCGAGTATTCCGTCCAGCCCGCCGCGCTTTGCAGCAAACTCTTCCGCACGCACCAATGCATCCGCCATGACAAGTCGGCCCTCGGCATCGGGATTAAGAACTTCTACCGTCTTCCCTCCGTACATCGTGATGATGTCGCTCGGGCGAGTGGCGTTGTCACTAATCATGTTTTCAGCGAGCGCTGCCCAGACATCAATGGCGACCGGAATTTTGAGTTTGGCAATTGCCATAATCGCGCCCACGACGGCCGCCGCACCACTCATGTCGCATTTCATCGTCCACATCGAAAGGCCCGGCTTCAGGTTGAGGCCACCAGAGTCGAAGGTAATTCCCTTGCCGATAAATGCGTAACGTTTCTTCGCCTTCGGCGGGTTATAGGAGATGTGCAAAAGTCGAGGCTTCGCGGCAGAACCTTGTCCAACCGCCGTTATTCCTCCGTAACCCTTTTCTCTAAGCGCAGTGTCATTCACAATCTCAACCTTTAAGCCGAGCGCGGATGCACGCTTCTTTTGCATCTGACAGAAGGCGTCCGGCGTCAGGTCATTTGGCGGCATATTGATCAAGTCTCGAACAAAGGAAATTTCTTCCGCGAGGACTTCTGCTTGGGCAACTGCGGATTTCGTCGCTGGATCTTTGGCGCTGTTACTCAAGATATAAATCGTGCGAAGCGAATTCTCATGCTCGGCCTTCGTGGCAACGCGATAATCGGAATTCGAATACGCTCCGAGAAGCGCGCCTTCGGCAACCGCGGCGATCGCGGTTGTTGTCTCCGCCGGCAGCGCAATGGTTGCGGTTGCGTTGATGAGCAAATGACGGGTTGCCGCCCCCGCTGCCCGTCGAATCTGTTCTGGCTGGAATGACTTGGCATCTTTACCCAAGCCTGTGATGATCCACAAAGTCTCCCCAACTGGAATCTTGGTAACTTCGTCGGGATTCGCCTTTGCGCCCATGGTTTCGAGTGCCGAAAGTAGGGATTTGTTCAGCGAAGGCGTCAGCAGGCCGGACTGCGCGTGGAGCGAGAGTTTCTGTTGGGCGGAACGCGCGATACCGATTACTACGACTCGATTGGTCGCGGCATCCAACTTTTCGATCAATTTGGCAGAAGTCATAGGACGAGCATATTTCACCTCATGCGCCGTCCACCATATGTGCTCATTCTCGGGAGTCCTCGGACAGATTTAGAGAGGTTTAGGTAGGTTTAGGTTATGAAATCACCGTTGGATAGTTGGCATCACTCTGCTGGAGCGAAGATGGCGGACTTTGGTGGCTGGGATATGCCTATCGAATACGCGCAGGGTTTCGGTGCGGACCGACCGGGCGGAGTGATTGCCGAGCACACGGCCGTTCGCGAACGAGTCGGCATCTTTGATGTTTCACATCTGGGAAAAATGTCAGTTGTCGGTCCAGGCGCGCGTGCATTTGTTAATTCGGTTCTTACCAATGACATGTCGAAGATCTCTAGTGGGCAGGCTCAATACAACTTGCTGTGCAATGACGCCGGGGGCGTGATCGATGACCTCATCGTTTATCTCAAGTCGAATGAAGAAATCTTTATCATCCCCAACGCGGCGAACTGCTCGGATGTGGTGTCTGTATTCACGAAGGCAGCCCCCGCGGGCATCGTTGTAACCAATCTTCACAATGACTACGCGGTGCTCGCTGTTCAAGGGCCCAAAGCAAATGATCTAATGGGGAAGTTGGGCCTTGATCTCTCGTTGGACTACATGTCATTCACAGAGACACTGATCCCTGGTCACGAACAGTGGGGTCCGGTCATCATCTGTCGGACCGGATACACCGGCGAATTTGGTTTCGAGTTATTGCCGTCATCGACCCATGCGCTCGAGCTTTGGAAAGAATTGGTTTCACTCGTTGATTCGCTTGATGGCCGCGTATGTGGTTTAGGTGCGCGCGACACGTTGCGGACCGAGATGGGGTATCCACTGCATGGTCACGAGCTCTCGCTCGACATCACGCCGCTACAAGCAGCGGCCGGATGGGCAGTGGCGCTTGATAAGGAAATTTTCCACGGTCAGGCCGCCTTGCGCGCCGAGAAGAGTGAAGGCGTACGTCGGATTTCACGTGCTCTTAAGTGCACCGACCGCGGAATCCCTCGCGGCGGAATGAACGTGCTCAACGAAGCCGGCGAGGTTATAGGAGAGGTGACAAGTGGAACCTTTTCTCCAACGCTCAAAACCGGTATCGCGCTCGCGTTAATCACGCCCGAATACAAATCTGGCGCGAAGGTCATCGTCGATGTGCGCGGTCGGCAGAGCGCTGCCGAGATAGTCAAGCTTCCGTTCGTGGAGTCTCACGTTCGTTAATTGCTTTGTCGGCCACAATCACTGGCCGGCCGGAGTCGAGGGTGAATACATTGATTCGATTGTCGAAGGCGTTACGCAATTCGGCCGAATGAATCACCGTATCCGACGGACCCGTCATAGTCACGCGACCTTCGTGAATAATCGCAATGTATTGCGCATACATGGCCGCGAGAGTTATGTCGTGCATTGTGGAGACGACGGTTACGCCGCGGTTTTTCAAGATTTCAATATCGTTTAGAACAGAAATCTGGTGATGTAAATCAAGCGCGCTAGTTGGCTCGTCCAGCAAGATGAGGCTAGGTTCTTGAGCGAGGGCGCGAGCTATTAAGGCTCGTTGAGTTTCGCCGCCGGAGAGTTGACTTACTGGCCGATCTTGCATTCCGTAAAGCTGGGTCTGCTGCAATATCGACGCGATAAAGGTTCGGCTCGACAGCGATTCATTGCCCCACCCATCGCGCTTTGAGCGACCGAGCATCACATATTCGGCGACGCTCATTCCAACTGGTACGTGTGGGTTTTGCGGAACGAAGGCCACGTTGCGATTGTGATTCTTAAAAACTTCTTCGCCGTTATCCGTAATTGAACCCGCGTATTCACATGTACCCAGCAAAGCCTTAAGCAAGGTTGTCTTTCCCGCGCCATTCGGGCCGACCAAGCATGTCCACGACCCGTCGACAATCTCCATCGAGATATCGTGCAAAATGGTTCGATTTCCATAGCTCACCGTTAAATCTTTTATTGAAATCATGAAGAGCTCACTCTCTTGTTGCGGAGTACAAATAGGAAGAACGGCGCACCGACAAAAGCCGTGATTACGCCAATAGGCAATTCGGCTGGCGAAAGTAGGGTCCGAGATCCGAGATCCGCCAATACCAGGAACGCGGCGCCTGTAAGAGCGACCGTGAGCAGAGAGCGGTTGGTGACCCTGCGAGTTATTCCCCGCACGAGATGGGGAACCACAATTCCGACGAAGCCGATTAGTCCGCTCGCGGAAACTGCTGTGGCCGTTGCAAGCGTTGCCGCGACAACGGCGATGATACGTAACCGTTGTGGATTAATACCCAGCGAGAAGGCTTCTTCGTCGGAGAGCATGAGACCATCGAGTTTTTTGGATATGAAAACCATTGTCGCGATGGCGAGAACGATGTAGAAGGCCGACCATGAAACCACCTGCCAGGAAGCAGCGGTTAGTTCGCCCAAGATCCATGAATAGACCGGACGCAAGGCATCGCTGTGACGCTGTTGAATGAAAGTCTGAACCGCGGTCGCGAACGATCCCACCGCAATTCCTGAAAGCAGTAGCGTGTTTGGTTCGGCGAAGAAGCGACCAGAAATGAAGAAGCTTGTCAGGACGGCGAAAATTCCACCGACAAAACTGAAGATGGGAAGTAGTCCA